>JAEHJW020006968.1_pt1 | contig 21967 bp, 27 predicted proteins | sample 9271431 | NCBI WGS metagenome assembly JAEHJW02 | reverse complement strand
AGCGCAAGCTCCCGCGGCGCGCTTACTTCGCCTACCACGACCTCGGATTTCAACGCGTAGCCGGTGCGCTGAGCGCCGTCGCGCTCGCGGCGTGAAAGGGTCTTGAGTGCGCACCGGAATTGTGCTCAGATCACCATTGTCGAAAGCTGTCCCCAAGCCCCGCCACCGAGCGGGGCTTTTTGCGTTCGGAGGCCGTCATGCTCGCCATCCTGTTCTTCGTCGTGATCTTCTGCGCGCTCGGTTTCTACGTCTGGCGCGACCACAACAAGGCCAAGGCGGCGCGCGAAATGGCCAAGCTCGACGCGGCCGTGAAGGCGCAGGCTGAGCAGCTGGCGAAGAAAATCCCGTGACAGGTCTCCCCGGAGGACCCGACGGAGCGCCTGAACCGCTGCGCCGCCCTGAAAGCGGCTGGGCGCAGCACATCCAGAGCGTGCTCGGCGCCATTCTGGTGGGCCTGATCTGGTGGGTCGGCACCAGCGTGCAGTCCCAATCCATCGCGATCGCCCAGCTGCAGGTGACCGTCTCAGCCACGTCCGCCCAAGTGGTGACACTGGTGTCACAGACCCGGCAGGCGGTCCCGGCCTCGCAGGAGGCGGCCGATATCGCGCGGCTCCAGTCCGAGGATGACGCCCTGCGCGGGCGCGTGCGGCGTGTCGAGGAAGCGCTCCCGCAGCGCAGGGATCTACAGCGGTGATGCTCGGGATCGTGGGGGCAATCTTGGTCGCCATCATCATCTGGCTCAATCGCGGGCATCGCCGGTGAGCGCCGTCGGCAACGAGATCAGCAGCAAGCGCGGGGCGGCTGTGACCAGGGCGACGTCCGGACGTCATCTGATCCGCGTCGACGGCGTCACCTACACCATCCCCGAGCTGGCACGCCTGGTCGGCCAGACCGAGCAACAGGTGCGCACGCGCGCGTCCAAGCTCATCCACCGGCGCAAGCCCTACACGCTCGCCGATTTTAGGAGTTGATCGTGAGCGCCTTCACCGACGCCTTCGCTGTGGTGATCGGGAACGAAGGCGGCTACAACGACGACCCGAACGACTCCGGCAACTGGTCAAGCGGTCAGGTCGGCGTGGGGACGCTGGATGGCACGATGTACGGCGTGAGCGCGCCAGTGGCGCGCGAAAACGGCTACACCGGGCCAATGCGTGACCTTCCACTGAGCCTTGCGCAGTCGATTGCCAAGGCCAAGTACTGGGATCCGGTGCACGGCGACGAATTGCCGCCCAGCGTCGCCACGCAGATATTCGATGCCGCCTACAACAGCGGCGATCGCCGCGCGGAGCGCTGGTTGCAACAAGCGGTCGGTGTGCGCGTGGATGGCGACATCGGACCGCAGACGCTTGCCGCAGTTGCTGCGCTCGATCCCGACAAGATCGTGATGCGCTTCGACGCAATCCGCTTGCGATTCATGGCATCGCTACCGATCTGGCCGCGTTATGGCGCCGGATGGGCCAACCGCATCGCTGACAACCTGATGAGGGCTGCATCATGAGCACCTGGACCGACGTGCGGGATGCGATCGAGCGCGTCGCGCCTGCTCTCTTGCCAGTTCTTGGCGGTGTCGCCGGTGGCCCTCTTGGTGCTGCAGCTGGCGAGCTGATGGGCAAAGCGCTTGGCACGGACGGAAGCTCACCGGATGCTGTGCTGCAGGCCGTGACGGATCCTGCTGCATACGCGAAGCTGCAAGCGCTGCAGATCGGACTGGAACAGGCTCGCATCCAGGCTGACCAGGCGCGCGACACCGCTCAAGTTCAGGTCAACCAGGCCGAGGCAGGCAACCAGTCGCTGTTCGTCGCCGGCTGGCGTCCCGGCATCGGTTGGGTATGCGCGGCGGCGTTCGGCTATGCCTACATCCTGCAGCCGTTCGGCGCGTTCGCCGCGGCACTAGCCGGCTACCACGGCGTACTGCCGCAGGTGGACATCAGCGGCATGATGCCGGTGCTGCTCGGGCTGCTCGGCCTGGGCGGTATGCGCACGCTCGAAAAGGTCAAGGGCGTCAGCAGCGGACACTGAAATGCGACACCTCAAGATCTATCTGCTGCTGCTGATCGCGCGCGCGCTCTACCGCAGCGCGCTGCGCAAACACCAGAAGGCAACTGCGCGCATGCGCTGGGCAAATGCCGTGCTGTCGCAGGCCGCGTGCGCGCGGGTATTGCCGGCGCCTCCGCGGTTGTGCGCTTCGATACCAGGGTGCGCGCCACTGATCAGCGGCGGCTGAGCGCCTCGATGGCGTACTGCACAGGATAGGGCGCGGGGCGATAGTTGCCCGACGCCGAGTCGCTCAGGTAATACCGCATGACGCGCTCGGAGATACCGATGCGGCGCGCTGCTGCGCGCTGAGATAGACCAGACTGAGAGAGCAGCGCCCTGAGATAGTCCGGGCGCGGGTCGTGGAGTGATGCGTCCGGCTTCATGCGGACGCGAGCGCAAGCTGCCAATGCGTCAAGAAGTAGGTGCGGTTGTCGGCGGTCGGTGCTTCGCTTTCCGGCCCATAGACGGGACCGCGAACCTTCAGATCCTCCTTGTGCTCCTCAATCCACTCCTCGCCGCGTGCCGCGATCTGGCCGATGACTTTTGCGGCGAACGCGTGCGCCGCAGGAGTGGTGGCCGACTCGAGGATAACGTTCGCGTGGTCGTTGAAGAAGTTCATCTCGTATCTCCTCTCTCGCCTCGCCTAGATGGCTGGCATGGGTGACACTATAGGCACAGTGTGCCGTACAGTCAATGCCGTTCGTCGGAAAGTCATCTAGGAAAATCATAGATTTATGTGCATCGAGTGGCGCGTACTGCTGGCAGTGATCCTGCTGGCGCTGACTGGCTGCGCCCCGAGCGTTGCCGTGCGTCCCTCCGCACCCCTGATCGTCACCCATACCCAGTACATCCCCATCCCCGCCGAGCTGCTGGTGCGATGCCCGCAACCGACGCCTGCCATCCATACCTAGGGTGATCTGGCTCAGGCGTACCTGACCGTCCGGGCTGCGCTGGCCGGTTGTGCGGCGCAGGTGGACGGCATCGCACGCACGCAGGGCCACTGATATGGCACTCACCACAGAACAAATCGCCAAGCGTGACGCGCTGGTGGAAGCCTATGCGCGCGTCGGCAGCGTGGACGGCGCCGCGCGACAGATAGGGATACCCGAGCGCACCGCCAAACGCTGGATGGGTCCGGCTGGCACTCTCATGGCTCGCGCGCGCCAAGCACGTGATGCGTGGCTCGCTGGTCAATCGGACGCACATGCGCGGCAGTCCAAGGCGCTCGTGGATGCAGCCGACACGGCCATTTCGGTGCTGGTCGATCAGGCCAAGATGGCCAAGTCGGCGATGGCTCGCGTGCAGGCCGCTGTTGCGATCCTCGACCGAGCGGGCCACAAGCCCGTCGAACGTGTCGAGCAGTCGATCGCGTGGCAGGACGTGACCCGCGAGCTGGAGGGCGTGGACGTGCGCGCCGTGCTGGCGGACGCGCTGGCTGAGATCGCCGCGAGTCCCGATGCGCAGCCAGTCGGCGCTGAGTGAGTCGCACAAGACGGCGCTGCAGCTCGCTGCCCGCACGTCGCTCTTGCAGTACGCGCAGCTCACGTACAAGGGATATCGGGCGAGCTGGCATCACCGGCTGATCGCGCAGCGGCTGCAGCGGGTGTCAGATGTGCCTGGGCAGCGGATCATCATCGCGATGCCGCCAAGGCACGGCAAGACGGAGCTTGCAAGCGTCCGTTTGGCCCCGTGGTTACTGAGTCGCAGACCGCAGGCGAGCATCATCGCGGCGACCTACGCGCAGGACTTTGCGGACGAGCTGGGCCGGAAGGCTCGGGCCGTCATGCAATCGACCATGCACCGTTGGCTTGCGCCGCAGGCCAAGCTGGCGCCGGACAACCGGGCAGTCAGCCGCTGGCAGACGCTTGCCGGTGGAAGCTACTACGCCGTGGGTGTCGGTGGCCCGCTCACTGGGCGCGGTGCTGATGTCCTCCTGATTGACGATCCGCACAAGAACCGCGCGGAGGCTGAGAGCAAGGTCTCGCGAGATACCGTTTGGGACTGGTTCCGCTCCACCGCCTACACGCGACTAGAGCAGGGCGGCAGCGTGGTGATCATCATGACCCGCTGGCACCAGGACGATCTTGTGGGTCGATGTCTGGATACCGGCGAGACCTGGGACGTGCTGAGTCTGCCGGCCATTGCCGAGCACGACGAGCCGCACAGGCACGCCGGCGACGCACTCTGGCCTGAGAAGTATCCGGTCGAGGCGCTGGAGCAGATTCGGCGCACGGTGGGGGAAAGGGAATGGGCCGCGCTGTACCAGCAGCGGCCGGCTCCGCTGGAAGGCGCGCTGTTCCGGCCTGATCAGCTGCAGGTGATCGACGCCGAGCCGGCCGGTGTGGACTGGGTGCGGGCGTGGGACTTCGGCGCGACGCGCGACGGTGATCCGACCGTCGGCGCGAAGCTCGGTCTGCGCGACGGTCGCCCGATCATCGCAGACATCGTGCGGCTGCAAGGACCGCCGGAGGTGGTCGAGCGCACGCTGCTGGCGACGGCAAGCCGCGACGGGACGGCGGTCAAGATCGACCTGCCGCAAGACCCGGGGCAGGCCGGCAAGTCGCAGGTGCAGCATTTCACCCGCCTGCTGGGGGGCTACACCGTCCGCAGCTCGCCTGAGACCGGCGACAAGGTGTTGCGTGCCGAACCGCTGGCGGCGCAGGTCAACGTCGGCAACGTGTCGCTGGTGCGTGGAGCGTGGAATCAGGCATTGATCGACGAAATGCGGGTGTTCCCGAACGGCTCTCACGATGACCAGGTGGATGCGCTGAGCCGCGCCTACGCCCACTTCGTGGCGCCGAGCACGACCGGCATCCTCGACTACTACCGCGACCTCGCGCAGCAGACAAAACGGAACTGACCGATGCCACGCACTCCGCCCGGCGCGACGAAGATCGACCTGACCGCGTTGGCAGCCCAAGGACGCAGGGAGGGGTTTCTGTCGCGTGTCACCGCGGCGGCGCGCTATGCCATCGCTGGCGTCAAGCCCGACACGTGGATGTCGCCAGCGCAACCGATCAGCCCGCAGGCGCAAGAGGCGCAGGGACGACTGATCGATTACCCGGTCGCCTACAACCTCAACTACCTGCCTCGCAGCGACGAGGCGATCAGCTTTGCGCAGCTCCGGGCGCTCGCGGACAACTGTGACCTGGCCCGCATCGCCATCGAGACCCGCAAGGATCAGATGGTCGGGCTGCGCTGGCAGATCAAGTCGGTCAGCGACGACAAGGACGTTTCACGCGATCCGCGCGTGCTGGCCATGGAGCAGGTGTTCCGACTCCCGGACGGGCGCCACACCTGGCAGCAGTGGCTGCGCATGGTGATCGAGGAGGTGCTGGTCACCGACGCACCGGCGATTTACCCGCGCCTGACGCGTGGTCGCGATGTGCTGGGCTTCGAAGTCATGGACGGCGCCACGCTCAAGGTGCTGACAGATGCGGACGGCCGCTTGCCGCAGCCCCCGTCCCCGGCGTTCCAGCAGCGGCTCAAGGGCATTCCGGCGGTCGATTACACGTCAGACGAGATCGTCTATCAGCCACGCAACCCGCGGGCGTGGAAGTTCTACGGCTACGGCCCTGTCGAACAGATCGCGATGACGGTCAACATCGCGATCCGGCGCACGCTGAGCCAGCTGCAGGAGTTCACCGAGGGCAACATCCCTGAGGCGTTTGCAAGCCTGCCGACCGATTGGACTGGGCCGCAGATCAAGGCATTCCAGGAATACTGGGACGCGACGCTGGAGGGCGACCAAGCGTTCAAGCGCAAGGTCAAGTTCGTGCCCGGCGGCACGAAGGTCGAGATGACCAAGGGCGGCGTCCTGCAGGACACGTTCGACGAGTGGCTTGCGCGCGTCGTGACTTACGCGTTCAGCCTGCCGCCGACGCAGTTCATCAAGCAGCCGACGCGCGCTACCTCGGACGTCCTGCAAGAAGCCGCGCTGGATGAGGGACTCGCGCCGCTCAAGGCGTGGGTCAAGGATCTCGTGGACCTGCTCATCCGGCGCTACTTCGGGGCTGCCGATCTGCAGTTTGCATGGGTCACCGAGGAGGCGCTCGACCCGCAGTCGCAGGCAGAGATCCTGACCACGTACCAGAAGACCGGCGCCATGACGGCGAACGAGGTGCGGGCGAAGATCGGCATGGATGCGATCGAAGGCGGCGACGTGCCGCTGATCTTCACGGCAACGGGTGCTGTGCCGCTGACGGAGGCCGGCAAGCCGCCGGAGCCGGTACCACCGGCTCTTGCGCCGGCGCCAGGCGAATTGCCGGGCGCGCAGAAACTCGATCACGGACACTTGCACAAGGCCGACACCTCCCAGCTGACGGCGCCGATGCGCAAGCTGGCGGACGCCTGCGAGGCGGCATTCGACGTGCTGCGCAAAGAGGTCGCGAAGGGAGCGGCGAAGGTCAACAAAGCCGCCGCTACCGACGCGGACGGCACCCGAACGCCTGAGGACGTGGCCGGCTGGTCATCGTTCATCGAAGCTCTCGACACGTCCCCGCTGTCGCTCGTATGGGATGACCTGCACGGCACGCTGACGGCGGTTGCGACGAACGGCGCCAGCGCACAGATCATGCAGGTGATCGCCGACGGCGAGATCGATGCGCAGGAGGCTCAGGAAGCCATTGCCGAGCCGGTCGTAACGCTGACGCCCGAGCAGATCGCGGCCGGTGAAGCGCCGAAGCGCGAGCCGGTGGACCTGCTGAGCTATCGCGACCCCGACGCGGTCCAGTGGGCCGAGTCGCACGCCGCAGACTTGATCAGCAAGGACGGCACCGGCGGCGAACTGGTGGACGCCACGCGCAACATGCTGCGCAGGACGCTGGCGCAGGCGGTCAAGGACAAGATGACGGATCGGCAGATTGCCGACGCGCTGCAGCGTGACTACGCCTTCAGTCGCGAACGGGCTGAGCTGATCGCGCGCACCGAAGTGCGCAATGCAGTGGGCCACGGCCGGCTCGCCGGCGCCCAGCGCGTCGGCATGCAGTCCAAGGACTGGCGCGTGTCGGACGACGAGGGTCCGTGCCCGCTGTGCGAGGCCAACCAGGCGCAGGGCTGGATTCCGATTGACAAGCCGTTTGTCTCCGGCGCGATGGCGCCCCTTCAGCATCCGCGCTGCTTTATCGGATCAACGCCGGTATCGCTTCCGAGCAGGCCCCTCGCGGCGTCGGAGAGACATTTCAATGGTCTTGTCACTGTCATCCGCACTGCCGCAGGCCCAGAGATCACCTGCACCCTGAATCACCCGATACTCACGGACCGCGGTTGGGTCCCTGCGGGCGCTCTGGATGTAGGAGCACACGTAGTCCGCTACGTCGGCCCCAATCTCGACAAGTCGCTGATCGACTTTGCCACACCACACGATCAGAACGTGCCATCCAGCATTCAGGAAGTGACGCACGCGCTTTGGGGTGCGCAGGATATGGCGACCACTCCAGTGCCAGTTGCCCCCGAAGATTTCCACGGCGACGGGGTAGGCAGCGAGATCGCAATTGTAGGGGCCGACCGCGAGCTGGTGGATCGTCTCGATGCCACGCTCGGCCAAGAGCCTTCGCAGGCGCAGCTCGTACGCGCTGCCGATCGGATTCCTTGCGCGGACGGCGGCCTTGAGGTGCAACTCAGCGGCGCCGGCAATGCGCCCTCGGGATGCGTGATGAGCCTTGGCGACTTGGCAGGCGCGCTGTTCGGCGCTCATCTGGCTCCAGCGCAACAGTTCGGCCTCGCTTGCGGACCGCAGGGCAACTCCCGCGCGCCGCAGGTAGCCAGTGATGGCCGGGCGACTGATCCCGAGTCGCTTGCTGGCGGCGAGAATCGACTCGCCAGCTTGATAGCGTTCGATAAGGTCACCGAAAAATACATCCGGAGTTTTGAAGGCCATGTGTACAACCTCGAAACGGCTGATGGCTGGTATTTAGCCGGCGGGATTGTAGCACACAACTGCCGATGCAGTGCTTCCTACCGTCGCGCACCCGCGACCTGACCTATTCAACGAGAGGCAACGTCATGCAGATTTTCGCGCGACTCACCAAGGTCAACGAGGCCGACCGGACCATCGAGGGCGTCATTGCGTCCGAGGCGGTGGACCGTTCGGGCGAGATTTTCGACTACGAGAAGTCGAAGCCCAATTTCATCCGCTGGTCGAGCGAGATCGGGAAGGCGACCGGCGGCAAGAACATCGGGAACGTCCGCGCAATGCACGGCAACGTCTCGGCTGGCATCACGAAGCACATGCAGTTCGATGATGCAGCCAAGCAGATCGTTGTGAAGGCGGAGATCACCGACGACAACGAGTGGAACAAGGTGCTGAAGGGCAACTACACCGGCCTGAGCATCGGCGGCAAGTACGCCGAGAAGTGGCAGGACGAGAAGCTCGGGAAGACCCGCTACGCCGCTGAACCTTCGGAATACTCGCTGGTCGATCTGCCCTGCAACCCCGAGGCGACGTTCACGGTGGTCAAGGCCGACGGCGCGCAGGAGATGCACAAGTTCGAGCACACGACCGACGCCGAGAGTCTGGCGAAGTGGGCTGAGGGTCTCTCTGATGCCGACGCGGCCGTGCTGCTGGAAAAAATCGCGCGGCGCAAGAACGTCGATCCGAAGGAAGGGAAGGACAAGTACGGCGACGTGAAGTTCGCCGACCCCGAGAACAAGAAATACCCCATCGACACCGCAGCGCATATCCGCGCGGCGTGGTCCTACATCCACATGCCGAAGAACGCGGCGAAGTACGGCGCCGAAGACGCGAAGAAGATCAAGGCGCGCATCGCCGCGGCGTGGAAGGACAAGATCGACGCCAAGGGACCGCCCGAGGCCGAGAAGTTCACCGCCGCGCAGCTCAAGAAGATCGAGGACAACCCCGAGTCCTTCGGTCTGGCAAGCGCAGCGCGCGCCATCTTGGGCGAGCCTCCGGTCGAGAAGGGCCTGTGGGCCGTCTCGCAGTTTGCCGGGCTGCTGGAACAGCTCTGCGCGCTCTCGGACGGCACCGTGTACGAGACCGAAGCCGAGGGCGACGACAGCAAGCTGCCGGAGGTCATGGCCGCGGCCCTGAAGCCAATCGCGCACGCGTTCCTGCAGATGGCCGAGGAAGAGGTCAACGAGGCGCTGCACGGCGAGTTGAACGATGACGCTGCGATGGAATTGGCGGCCAAGGGTGATCTGGCGAAGGTCGGCCGCAAGCACACCAAGAAGACCCGCGAGCACCACGCCGCGATCCGCGACCATCTGGACAAGGCCAAGGAGCATCTGGACGCACTCGCTGCCGACGATCCGAAGGGCGCCGACGATGACAAGGACGGTGCCGAGAAGATGGCGAAGGCCGCGAGCGACCTGCAGAAAGTGACCGCCGAGCGCGACGAGTTGCAGAAGGCATTCACCGAAGTCAGCGAGTTGCTCAAGAAGATGCTCGCCGAACCAGCGCCCGCGAAGGGCGCTTTGCGCGTCGTCGAGAAGTCGGGCGACCACGGCGGCCTCGGAGCGAAGCAGCTCGACGATTCCCCGGTGCTGAAAGCGGATGGCACGCCGGACCCCAAGGCGACCGCGGTAAAGCTGATGAAAGCCGTCTACGCGGGCACCAGCACGTAATGAGTAACTGAATCACCGCCCCCTGCGGCGCCTTCCGGTGCCGTTTTCGTTTCTACCCCAAGGCCCGCACTCGCGGGCCTTTTGTTTGGAGCTGACCATGAGCGCAACGACCGAAACGCTGGACCTGCTGAAGGGCATCTACAGCAGCCAGAATCCCCTCCGCAAGGCCGGCAATACGGTCACGACCGCGACCGGCCTTGTCCCCTTCCCACTGCAGGCCCCGGCCAAAACGCTGTACCCCGTCATCACCATTCTCGCGAAGCGCATCCCGCGCGTGAAAGGCAAAGGGGGCACCGCGACGAACTGGAAAGCGGTCAACGCGATCACTGGCTCCGGCTGGGACAGTTCAGGCTGGGTGCCGGAAGGCCAACGCGCTGGCGCGATGTCGATCAGCGTTTCCAACAAAGCGGCCGCCTACGCGACGTTGGGCGAGGAAGGCGCGCTGACCTTCGAGGCCTACTCGGCTTCGGAGGGATTCGAGGACGAGCGCGCGCAGGTGTCCGTGCGTCTGCTGCAGAAAGCGATGCTGAAGGAAGAAGCTGCGATTCTTGGCGGGAACGCCAGCCTGCAGCTTGGCACCGCAAACACGCCGACTCTTACTGCGACCGGCACGGGCGCCACGCTGCCGGCCGCAACGTACAGCGTGATTGCGGTCGGCCTTACGCTGGAGGGCTATCTCAATAGCTCGCTTGCTGCTGGCGTCGCGACGACAAAGGTGGTGACCGGCCAGGACAATCAGACCTTCACCATCGCAGGTGGCTCTGGCAACAAGTCCACGAATGCGACGCAGGCCGTCACGTTGGGGCAGACCTTGAACGCGTCGTTGACGGCGAAGAATGGGGAGGTCGCTTGGGCGTGGTACGCCGGCGTGGCTGGCAGCGAGGTTCTGCAGGCCATCACCACCGTCCCGTCGTGGAGTGCAAGCGCGCCGCTCGCCAGCGGTACGCAGGCAGCGACGGCCGTGACCGCCGACAATTCGGCGAACCCGAACACCGCGTTCGACGGGTTGCTGACGCAAGCGCTCAAGTCGGGTTCCGGTGCCTACATCCGGAACCTTGCTGGCGCCACTATGACGGCATCCGGGCGCGGCACCGTGGCCGAAATCGACACCATGCTCAAGACGATGTGGGACACGTACCGCGTGAGCCCGTCCGTCATGCTGGTCAACTCGCAGGAACAGGAAAACATCACCAACAAGGTGCTCCAAGGCGGCGCGAGCGGTTCGCCTGCACCGCTGTTGCGCCAGAACGTCACTATCGGTGCGGATGGTCAGATCTCGGCCGGACAGGTTGTGAGCTTCTACTACAACCCGTTCACGCTGGGCGCCGGCAAGATGATTCCGGTCGTGCTTCACCCGAACGTGCCACCGGGAACCATCATTGCGTGGGCGGAAGATTTGCCTGCCCAGTACCAGAGCAGCAACGTCCCGAACGTGGCCGAAATGCACGTCCGCACCGACTGGCAGGACATCAACTGGGCGCTGGTCACCCGCAGCTACCAGCACGGTATCTACGTGGAGGAAACGCTCGCGGTGTACGCGCCGTTTGCGATGGGCGTGCTCTGCGGCATCGGCAACGGCTGATCCTCGCGGTGAGCCTTGGGGCGCCTTCGGGCGCCCCTTTTTCCGGAGGAAGCGATGTCAGATATCCGCATGCGTGGCCCCGAGGGGTGCGCAAACACGCTGCACTGGGGTGGCCAGACGTACACGGCCGACAAGCGCGGCGAGTTCACGGTTCCCGATGGTGCGCGCGAAGACCTGCTGCGCCACGGATTTGTCGTCGTCCGCGAAACGCTGCACCTCAAGCGCGAGGCTGACAAGTGAGCCAGCTCTGCCAGCTGACCGACGTCAAGACGTACCTCGGCATCACGAACACGAATCAGGATGCCGTCATCACCGCGCTGATCACGAATGCGTCGGCGATGATCGAGAGTTACTGCAACCGGGTTTTCGCGTCCGCCTCCTACACCGAGACGCGCAATGGCACGGGCGGCTTTCGGATGTACGCCGCGAACGCACCGATCACGGCAGTGTCAGCCGTCACGGTGGACGGCATCACCATCCCGGCAGCCCCAGCGCCGACAGGGAACGGTCTCGGCTACGGCTTCGTTTTCGACAACGACCTGATCTACATCCGGCCGGGCGCTCCCTACTCGGGGCAGCCGACCGCGTTCAACAAGGGCATCCAGAATGTGACGCTGGCCTATACGGCCGGCTTCGTGACGATCCCCTACGACATCAACCAGGCGTGCGTGGAACTGGTCGCCGACAAGCTGGCGAAACAGTCGCGCATCGACAAGAAATCCGAGACGCTGGGCCAGCAGCAGACGGTCAGCTTCGACCTGTCCGACATGCCTGCGCGCGTCAAGACGGCGCTTGCGCAGTGGCGCAGGTGGCCCGCGTGATCACGGTCAACACTGAGGTTATCGGCGCGCAGCCAGTCGCGGACCGAATCCGCGCGCTGCAGCCGGCGATCCTGTCGGGCCTCAAGTCCACGCTGGACGTATGGGCCGAAGAGCTGGCGAATTACATCCAGCAGTCGAAGCTGAGTGGCAACCCGCTGAAACAGCGTTCCGGCGCGCTCAGGGAGTCGATCAACCCGTACCGCGAAGACGCAGGCGACGTGGTGAGCGGGGGCGCAGGCGGTGGTGCGGGACTGGACTACGCGCGGCCGCTTGAGTTTGGGGCACGCCCGCATGAAATCCTGCCTGTGCGGTCCAAGTTCCTGCGGTTCGAGGTGGACGGCCGCGTGGTGTTCGCGCGGAAGGTCAATCATCCGGGCAACCGGCCCTTTCGCTACATGCGCGACAGCTTCGCCGAGAAATCGGAGGAGGGTATCGCGCGGCTGCGCACGGTAGTCCGTGAGGCGATGGCCGCATGAGCCGCGCGACGTTCGAGCAGGTCTACTCCGCGCTGTTTGCGCTGGCCGTTGGGATTCCCGGCATCAAAACAGCGAGCCGGCGCCTCAAGAACGCGCAGGACGTCCCACAAGGCGACAGCCCAGCGATCTATCAAGTGCAGGGCCAGCAGAAGGCCATCTACACCGAGAACGCGCCGGGCGTCATATGGGACATCACGGCGACATGGATTGTCGTTGTGGTGGACAACGACCCCACACAAGCCATAACACCGACGCTCAACCCGATCCTCGACGCGATCACGGCGGCACTAGCGCCATCCCCAGCGCAATCGCGCAACACACTCGGCGGCTTGGTTGAAACCTGCGCCATCGAGGGCAACGTCGAGATTTTCGAGGGCGTGATCGGTGATCGCGCCGTCGCTGTTGTGCCCATCCGGCTACTGCTGGCCGGCTTCTAGGAGTTCCCCGCATGAATCCCATCGAATCCGGTTCGCCGGAGGCGCCGTCGCGCGCGTCTTTCTTTCAGCGCGCCGAATCCGACGCCATCGCCATCGACGACGCCGTGAAGCGCGCCATTACCGGCGTCGAGCGCTGGTACGCGCAGCACTTCCACGCCGCCGCCGTGACCGGCGCGCAACCCATCCCCGCAGACCAGAAGGCGGCGCTCGTCGAGCACGTCACGGCTGCCATCAACCCCGTGAAGGAGTGATTCGTCATGTCTCAGACAGGTTTCTACGGCGCCTTTGGCCCCGGCATTCTGGTTGCCAAGGGACTGGCGACCGGCTCGCAGCCGATTGTTTTCGGCGCCCTTCAGGATGTGCAGCTCAAGATCTCAGGCAAAAATGATTTGCTGCGCGGGCAGAATCAGTTTGCCATCGGCGTTGGCCGCGGCGAGATGTCCATCAGCGGGACGGCCAAACTTGGTCAAGTCAGCGGCAGCATTTACCAGCTGATGTTCAGCGGCATCACCCCGGCGACCGGCACCGTGTCTATCGCCTACGGCGAAGCGCATAGCGTTCCAGCGAGCACGCCGTTCACCGTGACCGTCACCAACTCGGCGACGTTCGTGACGGATTACGGCGTGGTCTATACCGCGACGGGCATTCCACTGGTGCCCGTGACCGGAGCTCCGACCACGGGTCAGTACAGCGTCAGCGCCGGTGTCTACACCTTCGCCGCCGCCGATACCGGCCTCGGTGTGCAGATCAGCTACACCTGGACGAATGCGGCGGCCGGATCGACGCTGGCGGTGCCGAACTCGCTTCAAGGCGTGCAGCCAGTCTTCGGCATCCTGCAGCAGCGGTCGTGGAACGGCACCGGCGAACGCCTTTTGCTGCCTTACTGCGTTGCCAGTTCTCTGGATGTGCCTACGGCGATGTCGAAGTTCGCCATCTCGCAGTTCGGCTTCGACGCGTTCTCGCAGGGTGGGACTGCATCGCCGATTACGATCTACACGGACGTCTGATATGGGCCTGATCAGAGGCGAGACCGTCAACATCGGCGGCGCGGATTACGTCGTGCCGCCGTTCACCATCGGGCAGTGGGAGCGCTTCGACGCTCTCGCTGCCTCCTACGCCGAGCAGCAGGGCCAGACGGTGCCGCAGATGGTGCGGCACTTCGCGCCCTTGCTGATCGAGAACGTCCAGCGCAACTACCCGGACTTCACCTTCACGCCGGATGACTTCGACCTGCCGACGTTCGTCGAGGTGAGGGCCGCGTGTCTTGCCACGGCGCGCAAGGCAAACCCTCCGCAGGCGCCAGCGAACCCATCGACTGGCGCACCCTGATCTGCCGCACAGCATGCGCGCTCGGCATCACGCCGGGCGCCGTGCGGGATGGCATGACGCTGGACGACGTGCTCGACCTGCACGACTACTGGCAAGACCATCCGCCGGTCCAGTGGATGGTGCAGTCCTACCTTGGCGTCGGCCAGCGCAACGCTGGCGAAGAAATGAGCAGTGAAGCGCTCGCGCAATTCGCACGCACGGGTCAACTCCCCACTTGAGGTTTCATCATGGCCGGTCCCGCTGACGAGATCATCGTCCGACTGACTGCGGACGCATCGCAGCTTGAATCCGGGCTGTCGGGTGCCACGTCGAGCGTGCAGGCCGCGCAGGAGGCGATGGCGTCCAGCGGTGAGTCGGCTGCGGATGCGATGGCCGTCGCGTCGCAGACAGCGGCCGAGGCCACCGTCAAGAGTCTGGAGCGCATTCGACTTGCCACGTCAGCGCAGATCATGCAGTGGCGCGCCGCTGCGTCTGAGATAACCGCAACGTCTCAGGCTCAAGCCGAAGCGGTCGCGGCGTCGCAACAGGAAATCGAGGCGTCTGTTGTGGAGACGGTCGCGCCGATTGATGCCGCGACTGAGGAGATTGCAGCAGCTCCCTTGACGGTCGCCGAGGCCTATCAGGAGATGCTGGCAAGCGTCCAGGCATCGCTCGGCGAGTACGCCAGCAGCTTCGACGTGCTCTATGCGGTGCAGGATGAGCTAGACGCCGCGCTTGCATCGGGCACGCTCACGTCGGATGCCTATGCGCAGAGTCTCGCGCTGCTCGATGCGCAGACGGATGCCCTGAACGCATCGATCGCTGCGGACGTGGAGGCGATCAACGCGCAGACGGTTGCCATGCAGGAATCCGCCGTTGCGACCACGGAGGACACGGTCGCGGCGGACGCCAACACCGAGGCCACCGTCGCCAACACGGAAGCCAAGAAGCAGAACGTCCGATTCCACGGCATCTACGGGACGCTGGGCCAAGGTCTGACCGCGCTCACAAGCCCGCTGGGTCTGGCGGCCGGTGGCATCGCGCTGCTGGGCGCAGGCGCCGCTGCCGGGGTCTACGAAGAGGGCAAGCTGAACGATGCCATCCTCGCCACCGGCGACGCTGCCGGCGTCACAGTCGGGCAGGTTGAGAGTATGGCGTCGGCACTCACGGGGGGCGCCAACACCACGCGGCAGGCGACGGAAGCCCTGACGGCCCTGATCCAGTCCGGGCGCATCACGAGCAGCACGCTGCAGGAAGCCGCCGGTGCGGTGGTGAACCTCGCCAACATGACCGGCGAGAGCATCCCGCAGGCGGCCAAGCAGATCGAAAGTCTCGCGCAGAATCCACTGCAGGCCGTTGTCAAGCTCAACGACCAGTACCACTTCCTGACCGTCTCACAGTTCCGGCAGATCGAGGCCTTCGCGCAGGCCGGTGAGGCGGCCAAGGCCTACGGCGTGGCGCTGGGGGCCTTGTCCGCAGCCGAGAATCACGCGGCCCAGCAGTCACAGCAGGATCTGAACTACTTCGGTCGATCGGTGCAGGCGTTGCTCAACGAGCCGTCGATGCTCTGGAGCAGTATCGAAAGCCTCGGGCAGAAAAGCTCGAAGGCCGACCAGCTCGCCAGTGTCCGCGGCTACCTTGAGCACCAAGCGAAGCTCGGCACGGTGTCTTTCAGTGAGGCAGCCGGCCACGTCGGGTTTAGCGCCACCGCAGCCGGCGCGCACAACGCGACCGTGGCGGCAGCACTTGCGGAATACAACAAGCTGACCGCCGAGCTGACAAGCCAGAGCGCGGCGCTGAGCGCGCACGCTGCTGCCGTACAGAAAACAACCGCGGCCATCGACGAGATGGCGAAGGCCGAGAAGCATGCGGCCTCGCACCACGCGAAGGCGCCCTACATCGCCGCCGGGGACTCCGGCTGGAACGTCGGCGCGCTGTCGCCCGATGACCGGGCCATGATGGCGGTCGAGGAGCGCCAGATCGCTGCGCGGCAGAAGGCGCAGCAGGTCGCCGATGAAGTCCAGAAGACGCAGATCGGTTCGCAAGCCTCGCACAGCACCGCGCTGCTCGACATGCAGCGCAGCCACGTCCAAGCGCTCGCCGGCATGGGTTCGATCAGCGCCAGCAGCGAGATTGCGCAGGAACAGTCGCTCGCCGATCAGATCTACGCGATCAAGCTCAACGAGTACCAGCGCGAGCTGGCGCTGGCGAAGGACAAGCCCACGCAGCAGGCATCGATCAACGCCGAGATCATCCGCGCGCAGGACACGCTGGCACAGACCACGCAGACGCTGGCCGACAAGTCGGCAGCCGATCAGATCAAGACAGCCGAGAGCGTGGTCGCCCCGATCACGCAAGCCTTCGGTGGCATCGTGACGGGCTACATCCAGGGCACGCTGACCATGCAGCAGGCGGAGCAGCGGATGGGTTCGGCGATTCTGGCCGAAGCGGTGAACCGCGGCGTCCAGATGATCACGCACCACATCGCGGTCGAAGAAGCGAAGACGCTTGCCACGGCGGCCGGAACGGCGCAGCGGCTCGCGCTGAACGTCGTGGCCGAGGGTGAGGCGCTGGCCGTCCACGCGGCGGCGGCGATCAAGTGGATTCTGACTGAAGCGGCCAAGGCGGCCGCTGGCGCTTTCTCCGCGATGGCTGGCATCCCGTATGTGGGGCCCATTCTGGCGGTGGCGGCAGGCGCGGCGATGCTGGCCGAAGTGGGGGGTCTCGTCGGACATGTCGCAAGCGCCGAGGGCGGCTGGGAGCGCGTCCCGTTCGACGGCGCGCCAGCGGTCCTGCACAAGGACGAGATGGTGCTGCCCGCCGAACTGGCTGATGGCGTGCGCAACATGAGCGGCAGCGGTGGGCAGACGCAAATCCACATCCACACCTTCGATCCGGTCAGCTTCGAGCAATACCTGAAGCGCAACCCGAAGGCGCTCCTGAATGCCCTCGGCCACGCCGGGCGCACTGGGCACGCATTCGCATGAGCTACAACACCTTCCCGATCCTGCAGGGCATCGGTTGGCCGGTCAAGGTCACGCCGAAGTTCAAGACCCTCGTGCAGCAGGCCGCGTCCGGTGCCGAGTACCGCACGGGCCTGTGGTCGAGCCCGCTGCGGACCATTGAGGTGCCGATCAACTTCATGACGCAGGCCGATTGGAGCACGCTGCTGACGTTTTACACCGGACAGCAGGGGGCGCTGATCCCTTTCTATTTCCAGCCAATCAACGATCCGACCACATACCTGGTGCGATTCCCCGACTCACTCGACTTCGAGCAGTTTCTCTCGCAGATTTACCGCACCAAGAAAATCACGATGCAGGAGGTCCGATGAAAACGGTGACCTCCGCATTCCTGACAATGCTCCAGACGAGCGAATATCTGGTCGAGGCCGACCTGTACCAATTCACGTTACCGAGCGGGTCGAACTTCTACTGGACCAGTGCGGGGCAGAACATCACCTACGGCGGCAATACCTACCTCGCGGCATCGCTGGACTCGCAGCCCGGATTCAAGCGCGGCCCCACCAAGACCAGCATCGGCCTGAATGCCGACGATCTGGAAATCGACATCCTCTACGACACGGCGACGCGCATCAATAACATGACGCCGGCAGCGTTTGCGCTCGCTGGGGGATTCGACAACGCGAAGGTGACTGTGTCGAAGGCTATGGCGCCGGGCTGGTCCAATCCGGTAGTCAACGGCGTGGTGAACCTGTTCACCGGCATCGTCGGTGAAGTGCAGGCCGACAGCGGCGTGGTGAAGTTGACGGTCAACAGCATGCTGCGCATGCTGAACACAGCCTTCCCGCGCAACTACTTTCTGCCGCAGTGCAATCACGCGCTGTTCGACGCCGGATGCACACTGCTCGCGTCGAACTTCGCCGTCAGCGGCACAGTGGCGGCGGCTGGCACAGCGACGAGCTTCACCAGCGGTGCGACGCAGGCGGACGGATGGTTCGCGCTCGGCTACGTAGTCTGGCTGACCGGCGCAAACACGGGCCTGAAATCGTTCGTGAAGTCCTACGCCAACGCATCGGGAACGTTCACGATGGCCTACCCGATCACGCCACCAGCTGCGGGAGACACCTTCACCGCATACCCCGGCTGCGACAAGTTGCAGGCGACGTGTACAAACAAGTTCGCCAACGCGCCCCACTACCGCGGCTTCCCCTTCGTTCCGACACCGGAGACGCTGGAACTCGGGCAGGCTGGCTCACCTCCCAGTGGCAGGGGGGGCGGTGGTGGCGCCGGCGGCAGCGCGCTAGGGAGTGGGCCCGGCGGTCAGTCGGGGCGCTTTCTGAACAAGTGAGCGCACGGCGTCCGATCCGTTTTGAAAGATTACGCCAGTTGGAGTCGCCAAGTACCCGGGACCACCCGCAAAGTCGGTCGGCGAGAAGTGTTCGACATTTTCACCAGCGACTCTGATCCACGGTTGTGTTCCATCGGTACGGATACCACTGAACACCATGTCGGCGCGGTTCATGTAAAACGAGCCGGCACCTCCATGCGCATGAATGGTCACGCCGGTCGCATGCATTCCTGGCGGCACTCTATCGGCGTCGATCGCGCAGGCGAGATGGCTGTCATTGCTCCCGAGAACAATTCCAAAGCGTCCACCTCCGACTGCAATTTCTCCGCACGGCTCTTCATGGGTTCGCGCAGCGAAGGCCCAAAGAATCGGCTGCAGTTCGATGGCGAAAGCATCCATCGTAGCTCCCGGCTCACTGAAGCGAATCCCAAGTGCGGTGTAGGGAAGCCGCTCAAGGATGCTGCTGTCGTGTCGCGCAGAAAACGTCAATGCACCGGGGTCTGCATGGACGGGGGTGGAGTAAATCCACAGGGCCAGCATCACCAGAAAAACCTGTTTTCCAAGAGCACGCATGTCTGTATCCCCTCAGGTTCGCCAACGCATCGTCTCCGAAGCGCTGTCATGGTTTGGCACTCCATACCACCACGCCGCCGATGTCAAGAGGATCGGCGTTGACTGCGCCATGCTCCTTGTGCGCGTGTTCGTAGATCTTCACATTGTACCGCCATTCGATCCGCGGCCCTATCCGCGCGATTGGATGCTGCACCGATCCGAGGAGCGGTTTCTCGGCTGGATCAAGCGGTTCGCCGAGCGCACCGAAGCGCCGGAGCCGGGCGACGTGGTGCTGTTCACGTTCGGCCGCTGCGCCAGCCACGCCGGCATCGTATGCGAGCCGGGCTACATGATCCATGCCGACCTGCGTGCTGCAGCGGTCGTGCGATCTGAGATCGCTACCTACAGCCACAGGCTGCATTCCTACTGGAGAGTCCGCGGTGTCTAACTTGTTCGGCATGGGCGGCGGACGGACAGCCGCCACGACCAGCACGCAAGCGCTGGGCATCGACCTGCAAGGGGCGCAGTACGGGCCGCCAATCCCCGTCGGCTACGGCCAGAACAAGGTCAGCGGCAACGTCATCGACTACTGGGGCTTCAAGTCCATCGCGCACACGCAGAGCGTCGGCAAGGGTGGGAGTCAGTCGAGCACGTCCTACACCTACCAGGCGAGCTACCTCAACGGCCTGTGTGAGGGGCCGATCACGGGCATCGTGCAGGTCTGGTCGGGGACGTCCGTTGTGCTGCTGTCCACGCTCGCGCCGTTCAGCGCTACAGGCACTGTCGGACAGGCCGCGTGGTCGCAACTTCCGTCCGGGCACCAGCTCGGCTACTCGGGCACCGCGCTGTTCGGGGTCTCCGACATGGCACTCGGCGGCTCGGCCACGCTGCCGAACTACAACTACGAGATTCAGTGGCCGACGCAGTACGGCAGCGGCATCCTCGACGCGAATCCTTCGGTCATCCTCAACGACCTGTGCACGAACGCGCAGTACGGCCTGAGCTTCAACTTCCTTGGATCGCTGACGCAATACTCGAACTACTGCGTTGCGAATGGCCTTTTCCTGTCGCCGGTGTACGAACAGCAGGGCACTGGCGTCCAGATCCTGACCGACCTGTTCAAGGCGACGAACACCTACGCCTATTTCTCCGAGGGCGTCCTGAAGGTTGTGCCGCTCGGTGATGTGGCGGTCACGGGCAACGGCGTCACCTACACCCCGAACGTGACACCGGTGGTGAATCTCGGAGCTGCCGATTTCATCGTGAGCGGCAACGAGTCGCCGGTCACCGTGCAGCGCAAGGCGCCCCAGGATTGCTACAACGCGATCAGCTTGCAGTTCGAGGACCGCGCGAACACCTACCACAACAGCGCCGTGGTCGCCTCCATCGACGAGGACATGATCGCCAACGGCGCGCGGATGGCGCAGACGGCGAACATCAACGGATGCACCACCGCGGCGGTCGCCCGCTTCATCGCGCAAAACATGGTCCAGCGCGCCTACTACGTGCGCAACCACTACCGCTTCAAACTGAGCTGGCGCTACTGCTATCTCGAACCGACCGACATCGTGACGCTGACCGATGTCAATACGGGGCTGAACCTGTTCCCTGTGCGCATCCTCGAAGTCGCGGAGGACGGCGACGGGCTGCTTGACCTCACGGCAGAAGAGTTCCCGGAGGGCATCGGGCACAGCGCGCTGTACGGGACGCAGGCGGGTGGCCAGACGCCGGTCGATCCGAACAGCGATCCCGGACCAGTGAATGCGCCATACCTCTTCCGCGCGCCTGGTTATCTGGTGGGGGGCGCAAACCCCGAGGTCTGGTGCGCCGTCTGCGGGTCGGGGGTCTTGTGGGGCGGCTGCGACGTGTATCTGTCGCACGACGGCTCCAGTTACAGCTATCTGGGGACCATCAACAAGCCCGCGCGGTACGGCGTCACCACGTCGAGCTTTCCACCGGCCCCGGCTGATCCAGACACCACGACGGTCCTCGGCGTCAACCTGTACGCTCCCGCAGCGCTCAACGGCGCCACGCAAGCCGACGCCGACAACCTCAACACGCTTGCGATGGTGGGCGCCGAGCTGATCGCCTACGAAACCGCGACGCTGACCGGAACCGAAGCCTACAACCTGAGCTACCTGCGTCGGAATGCCTACGGGACCACGAACGGCGCCGGAATCACGATGGCTGCCGGCGCACCGTTCGTGCGCATCGATGCGGCGATCTTCCGCATTCCCGTCGATCCGTCGAGCATCGGGCAGACCGTCTATCTCAAGTTCCTGTCGCTCAACTCGTTTGGCAAGACGCCGCGAACTCTGGCGTCCGAGACGGCTTACACCTACGTCATCGGGTCGAGCATCGAACTTCCCGACGTGCCACCGGTTCCATCGTCGTTTGCAGCCACGGCGGTCGCCGATGGCGTCAACCTGACGTGGACGAACAGCGTGCCGGCGGCGGTGTCCGAAGTCGTGATCTACCGCAGTACGCTGCCGACTTCCGGCTTTACGGAACTGGCGAGCGTCGGTCCGACAACGACTTTCTACACCGACCACTTCACCAGTGGCGCGGCGTACTACTACTACCTGATCGCGCGTGGGCCGCTGATTTCATCGGGCTATTCTGCGGCAACGGCGACGATCAGCAGCGCAGGCAAAACGGTCGCGGATGGAGCGACCGTCGGCGCGACGATCGGCCCCGGCGGAAACGTCAACGGCGCGGTGGATGTCAACGGGCGTCCCCTGATCGACTTCACGCAGGGCGGACACCTCGGGAAGTCCCTTGCGAATGTGCCCGACGACGCTACCAGCAGTCGCTACGCGGTGCTGGGTGTGGACGTCAACCGCCGCCCACTGATCGACTTCA
>JAEHJW020005147.1_pt1 | contig 21971 bp, 49 predicted proteins | sample 9271431 | NCBI WGS metagenome assembly JAEHJW02 | reverse complement strand
GCACACATCCCCGGGAAGTCAGCGGTTTGTCCCAATTGTAATCCCGCAATTCAGCCAAGGTGAGATAGCTGTGGCTATGCCCGTCGTCCCCGAATGCGTCAGCGGTTTCCTGTATTGCAGAGGACACATCATCCGGCAGGCCCCTTGGTTCCGCTATCGGGATTAATGGATCCCCGGTGTCTATCCCGGCAAAACCATAGCCATTGCGCACATTAGCCAGCGCAGCGAACACCGTGTAGTTACGTGACTGGTAAGGCTCATCGGTATCCCGGAAGTCCTTACCGCTGAAATACTCATTTGTCGGGTCAAAGTAATCGGAGACAAATCCGTACTGCTTTTCCCCAACCGAGAACACCGCGCTTCTCCACATAAAGATGTATATCACAACCCATATTTTATTCCTCCTATGCTTTATTCTGCTGGTTACCCAACCATACAGGTTTATATTCCCACCTATGTTATCGTACCTAGTCCAATACGATCCTATAATGCCCGTTATCGCCGTTGTCCCCATCCTGTTCGTCCTTTCCCAGATAGATGTCTGAGGTCACGCGCGGCATACCTATCGTTATGTGGCGTATAAAATCCGCCATCACCGTCGAGGGTTCCAATCGATACAGGGGTTCGGAAGTGGGGTGCTCCAGTTTGGATATCTCCCCTTTCAGCGCCAGAACATAGTCCTTGGCGATTTCTGCAAAAGCCTCTCCTCCCCAGTGGCTGAACAATGCAACGGACTCCTCGTCCCCTCGTACAAAACTTATAGATATCCGGTCTCCCATAGTATGTATTCTCCTTTTTAGTTCCTGATTATTTTCATAATTTCAGGGCGTAGATCTACCCGCAGCTTGCACTCGGTGCTATCCCAAACCCAGAAGCCCAGCATATCCCCTAGTTTTTGTGATCTGGCACCCGGCTTATGCAGCACGAAGGAGCATTCGCTAAATCCCGCCTTGTCCACGCTGAACAGAATCGTGAGCGGGAAAACGACCTCACCCAAACACACCTCCAGGGTTTCCCCAAGCCGTAAAGAACTGAACCCGAATTCTGCTAGGTTATCTGTTAGTGCCGACAGTGCGCATAACCCGGGGTCAGATAAGTCTCCAGCATTGGTATTCACCATGCGTAGCATATATCTCCCGATTTCCCCTATTGTACTCGGATCCGGGGGCCAGGTACTGGACATACCACGCAGTGCGCGCCGATAGTACTGAACCAGGATCTCTCGGTTCTCTTGTATATTGGTCATGGTGATCTCCCGTTCAGCGAAGGGCCGAGGACTCCATCTCTACTTTTAGGTTCTCCAGTGCGCACTTAAAGTCCTGCCGGCTTAGGAGTTTGTTTCGTACCCGGGAAAGCAGGTCCTTGATAACCCTGGACGTGGTAGGGGACATCGCAGGGCAATCCGCCAGGGTTTCAATAGCCGACAGACCCTCGTCATCCGCGTCCTTTCCCCGGCCGAGAGGAATCCGAAGCAGTTGATTTTTTACCCGGTCCCCCCATTCCGAGAGCTCTCGGGGATTCAATCCCTCTCCTGCACTGGAGAGCTCGAACTCCACCACGGAGACCGCCACATCGGGGTCCGTGGATAACCTTTCGGCAAAGAATTTCCCCTGACCCTTTATAGGGAGGATGAAGGTACCCTCTATCGGTGTGCGCATGAACTGACGGCTGAACTTATCCCTGATGGCGTTCGCCTCCTTTGTGAGTCTTTCATACCTCTCCTTGGCTGCCTGGTCCGCAAAATGCGTTCCGAGGCCGCGAACAACCGAACCATTAGGCAGCACCGCACCCCGCGTTTTGTCCGTACCTAGTTCGGTATTACTATTGTACTCTATACCCGCGTTGTTGATGGCAACGCTTAGTTTAGCTATAAGCATACTCTTCCTCCTTTTTAGATATCTATTGATTGGGTTTTGGTGCCTCAGCCGCGGCTTTTTAGTTCCCCGCTAAACCTCGGCAACTTGGAGACATGCAACCCCTTTACACGACCTATAGCGTCTGCGGTGGCACTCGAGCAGGCCAAGGTGGTATCAAGTATATTCTCAAAGTGCCTATGCAGATTTTTAAGAGCCGAGAGAGGTGTTCTTCCCTCCGCCAATATCCCGTGGGCGCCGTAGCTGGCGAAGTAGCCGTGTTCTTTTAGCCGACTGCCCGACGGCTCGTATGCGTTCGGGGATATCCGTATACTCCCCCTAGTCGCCGCCCAAAACCACCCCATGTTCTCGTGCACACGGGGTTTAAATCCCGGGAGCTGTTTGCATAACCAATGGGCATTCTTCTGCGCAGAAAGAAACCACCGATGCTTACACCCATGTCCGCAAGCAGAAGAACAGTACACACCTCGGTATTTCCGTGGCCGCCAACTTAATTGTTTCATAACACCCCCTATTCCATCAAGACCCGGACCTCTACAATGCGGCCCTCTGGATTCTTTCTTCCCCATACTTCGTACGCCCCATCACCATATCCGCTGCTGAACGCCACGCCGGCACCGGAGTCCCCTAGACGGAAATGGAGTTCTCCGTATCCCGGGGAATCGCAGGTGGCCGCACAACAGCCATGGTAACTGAATTCCGGACAGGAGGTACGCGTACGCTTCTGTTCTTCTACTAGTTTTAATCCGGCGGCGGCGTTTAAACTCATGCCCCCCAGTTCCGGGCAGCTGTCTGCATATGAACCCCAGGGGAATGGAAATGCCACGGGAAACACCTTCTCAGCCTTCGGGTATCTGGTCTTACCTGCAGCTGTCAACATGACAGACGCATGCTCTAGGGGTTCGGTATCACGCGTCCACTGCCCATCTATATAGGTGGGATCGCAGATGAGGAGTTGACCGGAGTCTACCCCTACAATCCCCAGTTTAAGCCAATTTTTACCAAGCATATTATCTCCTTTTCCCTAGTCTATTTAAGGCACTCCGTAGAGCAGGGGAAATGAATACCGCGGGGCCACCGTTATTATAGTCCCTAACGAGTACAACGTGCCTGCTGTTATCCTCAGCCTCGTGCTCTAACTCCTGCAGCCATACCCATGGTACGGCCTCACCTTTTCGACGTGCGCGTATGTCTCTGTGCATAGTTACCTCCCTAGTCTTTTTCCGTCTTCACCGAATACTATATCAGAGGATTCCCAACTCTGCTCGGTTACTATATACCCCAAACGATTTACCGAATGCAGCCCCGCCATTGTGCAGGATTCGCCATCGCAGTCAACCACGGTCCAGACCTTGGTTTTATCCTGTGCCCACTGCATCCTTACAAGAGATAACTCTGCCCCGTAGGTCTCAAAGAAGACCCCGTGATTGTTCAACGGGTTTATAACTGGCTTGTAATCTTGCAGCGTCCGTAGTTTACTCATTTCATCCCCCCTAGATTTTAGCTATCGCATAGTTACGCACAGTAGTTAAGTACTAGTCCCAATTTTTACCTACCCAAGTATAAAGCCATAAGCCTGACCCCAGTTTTGTGTATTTATGCCGCTCCGCGATAGCAGCGTCGGCGTCGGTTAGCAGCGAAAACAGCACTATTTTTTCATGCATTGGTCTCACCCATAGTCCCCAACTACGATTGCGGTATAGCTCTATGCGTAAAGGTGAGCCCGTATAGCTTCCTCGGTACCAAATAGACTGCCTGCTGTAAGCTAGTGGGGTTTTAATTCGGCATTCGATGTGCATTCCCCAATTACCAATTTCCTCAATAAGCGAAATGGCCGCCTTTGGTATGTCCAGTTTATTCATATTAGGTCTTAGTGTTTTTGGAACACCACACCGGTACTCTGTGCGTCCTTGGTCAGGCAGTAGTCACAGCCCGCCCCGCAGGTAACCCTGTGCGTGACCGCCGGACACAGAAACGCCTTGTGCTTTAGGTAGCGGTTAACTACATCCGGGCCACCATAGTTTATGCCATACTTAAGGCTGTCTATAAGCACGAAATTCTTAAGCCTAAGCATTCTCCGGAAGTCCAGTTCCCGCTTTCTCTTTGTATACGCATAGAACTTAACCGCAGGAAACGCGCGTGCGATATCCACCCACTTATTGATATAGTCCTGGTTGTAGAAGTCCCCGCTTTCGTGCACCCGTAGGGCACGGATCTTGCTTTGGTTATCCCGCAGTTCCGCGGATAACCTGGAAACGAAATCCTGACCCCGGCTTGCCCTGTAGTTTCTATACCTAAATGCGGTTACCGTTGGGTATATCTGCGCCTTTAGTGCGTAGCACGCAGGACATACCCTTCCACATATTTTTTTATCAGCAGGGAGATTGAATACCCCGATCTTTCCTTTGCGTAGTTTTGTGTTCCACCCAATAGATAACATACTATCCTCCTTTAACTCTGCCACAATTTGTATATGAAATTGGCGGTGCAACGCCAGACGTTGGGGTTGGGGTTTTCCTTGGCCCATCGGTATACCACGTCGTATTCATCGGGGAAAATACGCGAACCATGTCCGGAACCGGTATATATTGCCACAAATATTGCCTCCACAGCCTGTGCAGGTAATTCGTTATGGTTTACGAAATAGCTGACAATACACGGAGCGCCCAATATTATGGCGCTATAGTTGGTGTTGTTCCCGGGATTAGATTCCTTGAGATAAACGACCTTATCGAGCACTACCCCGACGTCTAGCAGATATTTTTCGTGGAGTTTTTTGAGTGTTTTTTCGTCCTCCATGGTATCCCCTCCTCTAGCGCTCTTGCGGTTCCCGTAGCCCACAATATCATAATTGTACGGTAGGCGCTAACTTCTGGTTCATCCCCCCAGGTATGCTCCCCGGAGAAAACAAAATCCACCTGCACGCCATTAACGGTATAGCTTGTATAGCTCCCGGTTCTTCCCGCTATATCCTCAGCGGAGGTAATACCTGATACCTCAGCCAGCTGCTGCCTAAGATCCGCTATAACCGAGGGATCTGCGTCGTTGGTTATCTCAACCCCCAGATCCTGGAGTGCCAGAAGATCCACCACATCGCTAGCTAGTATATTCAAAACCCGCTTAACGTGTGTATCTATAATTGTTTTCGCAGTCCTTGTTGGCAAAGCTAAGGACGCGGCGATGAAGTCAGAGCCCATAGTTATTCCTCCTTAAGTATATTCATTGGTGCCACTTCCAGCGAGCAGTAGGTAACCCGCCCTCAAGAGTAGCGATCCTGCTACATCTGCCACATGCATATATGTATATCCGGTATCCACCCTCCGTGCGATAAAGGTGTATAGGTATTCCTTCGTAGCGCATAATACCCACGTCGTAGACTATCCCGCACTCCAGCAACCAGGCTATAACCTCCCTAGGCAGATTTTCGTACATTTTTCGGTATCTCCTTATGCGGCCGGAACAGCCAACGTAATCGCAGGTGCAGCTACAGTACGTCTTTTAGTCTCGGTATGCTCTACTTTCTCTGAGTTTAATATGCCACCCGCGCTTGTAGCTCGCGGTACCGATATCCACACCACAAAGACTCAGGTGTAGTTTGATAGCTGTAGGACCGTTAGTTCCAGGGCGCCACTCAATATACATACCAATTTCCGGGATATCCATTATAGCGGAAATAATCTGGGTATACGGTAAACCCTAAGCTAGTCATACTGCGCCTAAATGCGGGAAAGTTTTGGATGTACATATCGCCTCCTTAAGCTTAAGTCCTGATTTTTCCAGAACATAATCCAGCAACCTTGGGGTCTCGGCAACTGCTATCGGTAGCGCACATCTGGCTCCACTATCTGACTTCCTGCTGCATTTATGCAACAACTTTTTGGTCCCGCTAAAGGCTCTGGTGCGGCGAAATCCCCCCTCCACTTCTTGCGGGTTAACGCTTATGTAGTAGCCACGGGCCTCATTAGCTCCCGTAAAGTAGTTCATTCCTCCCAGGGAGTAGTACACGGATATGCAAATAACTGTTCCGTCTTTGTTTGTCGCATAATCCTGTTCGTGTATTGTTTTCATAACAGTCTCCTTCTTATTTCTGTGCCATTTAGTTCCCGGACCGAATCACACGGGGCCCTCTATCTGAGAAAGCACAGACCTAACCGTGGGGTCGACCATAGTGTAAGCAACAGCTACATTATTTTTTACTGTCTTAGTATCGCAGGTTATGGAAAGCTGAAGCATAACGGTATTTATATCCTTCCCTGTGGCTATCCCGAATTCACGTACTTCTGTTACCAGTGTGCAGAGTTCATCTACTGCACTGTCTATCCCGGCTTTTAGTTCCTCTTTATTACGCATTGCAGTCCCTCCTTTTAAGTGCACATCGCGGATGTTAAGTCCGCCGATGAGGCCACTTCTCACTTTACCAAGAGTTTCATTGACTGTATACGCAGACCCATAGCGGACGCGAGTGCGCGGAAGGGCTTGGTATCCACTCTGCTAACCCCGAACTCAGACCGAAGGTGCTTAAGCAGGTAGCTCCTGGTGCCCGGCTTCCTGTTTTGTATTATCTTCAACAGTTTCCTACGCCCGAGATAGCTACCAACTTTAACTCCAGGTTTTCTGCCGCGTGATACCCTATGCATAGTACATCCTCCTACTTTAGTTTTTCCCAAAATCCACAGCAAAACTGAGGCTTTGCCAGGTATGCTGCTGCATAATGCCGCTCCACATACATCTCTCCATTGCTATCGACCATAATGGCCTCTATGTGCACTGGCGGGTCCTCGCATATGGATATGTATATCGCCTGTTCTGTGTGCAGCCCCCACCGCCTTATTTGAACCGGAAACCCCAAATACCTGGCGGAACCAGTGTCATTGTTCAGTCTGACATCAGTGTACACAGTCTTCAGGTAATTAAGTATCTTCTCATGCATACCCGTCACCTCGGCTTATCGATGTTCATAACCACCACATCCCCCCAGGGTATATGCCCGAGATCCCCCTGCGTAGTGACACACCATATTACCGGATAGTCGGGCTTCATCTCCGGGAATGTACCCTGGGAATCCGTTAGGTATACCAGCATATCCGGCTTCATCTTTTGTGCCTTAAGGTATTCAAAGGGTGGACGGAAGTCCGTTCCCCCCCTACCCCTGTAGCTTATTTTACCCCCCTCAGGTAGATCGTATGCCGCCTGTACAGCGGCATCACATTCGATAACGTGCAGCCTTCTTATCTTGCGTAGTTTACGTATCGCACGGATCTCGTTATCAAATTCCCGCAGATAGTCGTCACCTACGGAACCACTGGTATCCGGGACTACGACCACGAACAACCCGTGGTCCTTTACACGTCCGCGGAATCCCTCACCCAGCCGGCGACTGAATCTCCGCCATGATCCCTGCCAATTGAACCGTGCGAATTTACCAACAAGCTGGCGGAACTTATTATTCCAGGGTATGCGCGGAGGGGCTATCAGCTTCTCTATCACAGAGCATAAACCACCGGGTTCGGTGCCCATGCTGGGGCGTGCATTCTTCAGCGCCTCCGCTGTAGTCTGTCGCAGAACCTCCTTATTCAGATCCTCCTGCGCGTCCTGTTCCGGTGCGCCATGGTCCGTGGTTTCAAATTCCCATGATTTTCCGGTCAGGGTATCACGTACACGTACATGATTTCCGTTTATATCATATTCATACCTGCCTTCCTGGTTTTCCTGCCTATCGTCCTTCCCGGATTCCCCTGAACCGGCTCCGGAACCCACGCGGATCACCCGTGCGTCCTTACGTAGGATTTCAAAGTATTCTTCCCAGGTGGCCTTGGGCGGAAGGTGCTCAAATGGTGTACCTTTTTTACCGACGACTACGGCCTTATCCGCTACCGCGGGATGCACAGATATCAGTTCATGTATTTCCGCGTCTTGGGCGATGTTGCACAATTCATGGTAGGTGCGTATCTTATCCTCATCTTGTGCAAAATATTCCCTTTCCCGGAAATGATGTGCAAGTACCCAGTGCATTGCCTCATGCTGCAGTATCCAGGCACAGGTATCCACATTATCCAATCCGTTCTCCTTTAGCCGTTTCTTATCTACGTAGAGATTAAACCTCCCGTTAGTAAGGCTCATTCCCATCCCAAGACTTTTAGGAAGTTCCAGATCGTAATGTACCTGCATTTGTATCAGGAGGTGTGCGAAGAATACAGCATCAGAACTGCTGAACAGCATGCGGATTACCGCGCGGTCTATGATGTCCGCGCCCTCCTTAGTCAGATCCTCTTCTGTCATTTTCTTTAGTTTTTCTAGGTGCATAGTTATTTCCTCTTTTTAAAGTTTAAAACAGTAATCAGTTTCCAACCAGTTAATCCGGTGTCTACGCCTTTCCCGTGAGTATGAGAGAAAAGGTATATCGCATTTTGTTCACTATACTCATGCAGTTCTCTGGGGAATACCCAAAGATTTTCCCCAGCAAAGAAGTCTATGCTAACCGGATAACCCAACATTGTCCCCGCATGCATAAACCCATAACCTGTGCTGGTCATTCCGTTCACGGATATCCCGAACATATGCAGTAGTGCACACACCTCTTCGGTCAACTTAGTCGATTTGTACATGTTTTTAACAAAAGAGAGGCACCAAATACGGTGCCTCTCTCGTCCTCCGACCGCCCCGTTTATTTTCTGGGCTTACGCCGGGGTTTAGGGGTCTCCGGTGTACCCGCGGCAGCAGCGGTCTGTTCTGCGGTCGCAGCGGGGACCACCTCGGGCTTCACTATCTCCTGCGGTGAGGGCGCGGGGGTGGAGGGAACAGGCGGTACTGGTACGACATTCGACGCCTTCTCTTTCTGCGCGGCGTCCGCAGCCTGTTTAGCGCTGTCTGCTTTTAACCGGATGCCAATTGCATGACGTATCAGTTTCTGCCCATTCGGGGCACACGCCGCCAGGGTATTACCAACCTCCTGCTCCAGTGTCAGAAACTTGGTCATGAACACCGCCTCCGGGGTATGCTCAACCATAAGTTCCGCGATATGCGCCATCTCCGTGGATCCCCCCAGAACATCCAGCGCCGCCTTGGTCTTTCCTATGATTGGCTTAACCCTCTCGGTTACCCACTTTAAGCACGAATCAAGGGTTTCCGCCTTTCCCGCCGCATGCTGTTTCTTATACCGCGGAAGCGCGGTGTCCCAGGAGGCGAACAGATCTTCCGCATTCACCGCGCGCTTGAACTCGTGCTTGAAGTACCCAAGGAACTTCGTGGCCACCTTGTCCCCGACCTTGTTCTTAAGCAGTTCAACGACCATGTATTCCTTGAGGAATCCTTTGTCCAACTTGTGCAGGGTGCTCGATACACTGGCCCATGCTCTGGGGGTCGGTCCGGCACTTCCATCCTCGGGCATCATCCATAGCATGCTCGGATTCTCCTCAATAAATGCCGTAACAGCCTCGTGAATCCCGCTCTCCCTCGCCCATTCCAGCCAGTCCGTAGCCGAGTGCACCATCCCGATTCTCTGCATCCTGTCCTTTAGTGCAGGCGGGAAGTCCGAAACATGGTGAATGCTATTCGCCGGGTTGCCGGTAATGAACAGGTGTACTCGCGGGCTAAGCACATGGCCAGCTATCTGCTTATCCTGCAGCAGCGGGAACATCGCTTTCAGCACCTGCTCGTCCGCCTGATTTAGCTCCTCCAGAACGTAACCGCCGACGAGGTCGACACCATCGGGTCCAGAACCCTTTAAAGGGAAACGCTCATCACAAGCCCAGCGAGCCCTGCCATCCACGTTGAACGGTATGCCCGTGTAGTCCTCCACCTGCTTAGTAGCCGGATACTCCTGCCCGTAGTAAAAGGGGAGTTCCTTCTGTGTGTATTTGCGCAGGTCTTTCTTGGCCCACTCGGTCCCCCCGAAGAACTCCCCGATGCAGTGCATCAGCAACTCGGTCTTACCGATTCCCTGGTGGCCTTCTATGTAGAGCACGGTATCGGTATCCCCGGATGCAAGGAACCCCATAACCAACGCCTTTACCTGTTTATAGGTAAGCCCAGTCATTCCATTGTTCGCCATATTATTTTTCCTCCTGTTTAAGCGGGGTAATATACAGCACCTGCTCTTTCTTCACCAGCTTGCGGGCTTCCGCGAGTTCCACCTCGTGGCCCACGAGGACCCGGTTGTAGTCCTCGGCCCTGATCTTAACATATTTCCTGGCCTCGGGAACCGCGTTGAGTATGATCTCCATGTTGTACTTGAACGTATGCTTATCCCGAAACTGCGCCGTCGCGGTCTTACACCGGTATTCCGTGATCCCCGCCCCCTTCATGGCGGTCTCTATGGCGTCCTTCATGTGCGCCTGCTCTGCCTGCAACCGGTCTATCCGGGCTTGCAGTTCTCCATACACGTATATCGCCTTGTCTACGGCGTCACGCTGCTCGCTGGTCATTTGCGTTGTCTCCATACTGTATCTCTCCTATCCCAAGTGCCCTCATTTAATGTAGGGACTTATATGGGAAATCTATTTTATAGCGCACCCCTTGATATCTGACTATGCAATTGGAGTAGCGTGAGTTTGTCTTATGTATGTACAAGAGTGCGGAGCGCACAGACAACACGGACGGGGATGTCGACACCCAGGTCGGATAAACCCATACCCCGGTTTTTGTGTACTCCAATAATACCGGAAGTCCCCCTAATGTTGCCCGCGCACGTGACATTACCCCCATAAAACGGGGAGGGGCATCCAGATCCTTGACCTCGGTTATCCCCAGTATTCCGCATAGTGTTGCAGTGTTTTTAAAGCTCATACTGTCCTCGGAAAAACCGCTATCTTATAGTCTGTTCCGGGAAACACCTGTGCGATGTCCCGCCACCTATAGCCCGTGTCCGTAACTGGCATTATAACAAGTATCTCATTCACGGACGGATCAGGCTGGTCAGCATAAAACAGTTTGCTCGCAACCGGGTGCACCCAAAGACTATCGTTCACGACCTCAATGTAGCACATATGTCCTGTTCCTTTCAGTTCGGCGGTGTACCATATGCCGTTATTACCATGGGCTACTGGTTTAGTAAACCCAAGTAATTCAAGTATGTGGAATGTATTCATAGTTTTTTAAATTGAGCCGCGGGGGAACCCCGCGGCGTCCACGTTTAATACCGGGGACCCACGACCGCAGTTTCCTCTACGGGGATCTCCGACATAGCAGATAACCAGTTTATATCCAGCAGCAACTCCTGGTTCTTTTTTATCAACTCCACACTCACTACGGCCCGGGCACGATCAGGGTCCTCCGCGAACACGAATACCTCGGTAAAACCCGCGTGGTTAACAACACACCGCCACTTCTTAAGCTGCGCGTCTTTGCGTTTCATATGTCCTCCTGTATGATCCTCATCGGTTTCCACCAGGGCTTGGTGTACTTTGGCTGGAATCTACCTATTATATTTCCGTTGTGTGTAATAAATAACTGCGGGCCGGACTTGTTGATATCCCAAAGTGCGGTCAACATCTGCCCACCGAATACAATGTGCAGCCAATCCGGAGCCAGCTGCAGGCCACGGTCAGAGAGGGCTCGACTAAGCCTCTCCGGGAGTTCCCCCAGCAATTCCCTAAGTTCAGGCTCCGGCTTTCCGCTTCCTCTGTTTTCCAGGACGCGGTTCATCATGCTGGTTGTTATGCCTATTGCCGCCTCCGCACATACCAGAGTTCTATGCTGAGAGGTGGTCATTGAATACCTAGTGCGGTTTATGTATGTATAGCCCACATGACGTGCACTGCGCACGGCCAGAGGATAGTGATACCCATAGCTGTACAAAATCCCGTTTTCTGCAAATAGGTGCCTCGTCTTGGCGTCAACCCCTGCCTGCCAGGAGTTGACAACGTCCTTGTTATTCATATCCGCCTCCATGACATCGTTTGTACTTTTTTCCCGAACCACAAAAACATGGGTCATTCCTTCCCTGCGAGGGCTCCTCGGGCGCGGAAGCCAGCCAGGCATTGAGTGCCCGGAGTTCCCCGCTGTCGTGTAACCAGCGCCAGAAATTATCGGCGTCTTCTGCACTGAGCGCTATATCGGTGTATTCTTGCATAATCTAACCTCCACACAAAGCTACAACTATCCGCTATCGGAATCCCGCGGATACCCGCGCCGCTACTGCTCACACAGGTGATCACCGCTTAGGCACCATGTTGAGTGTAGACATTAGCGATGTAATACCCAGAAAACCTGCTGATGGTAATACCCACCGGGATGCCCCACAGCGTCCCCGGTAGGTATACACCGCTCTCGCGTTGGTAAATATCACCCCCAGTATGCGGTGCCATCAGCAGGCGTTTGGATATCGGGTACTACGCCCTCCGCAGAATTATCCTCTGGTTTTTCCGGCTGAAAAGAAAGGTCGACATCCGCCTTGTGGCCGCCTCCTCCATCCGCAGTGCGCGTATGGCGCGCACGCCCATCACGGCCTTCATACTCCGCTGTGCTTCTTTAGTTGACATGTTTGTTCTCCTTGGCTAGTTTTTACCGAAATCATATACCCTGGTCCTGGCCGAGCATTCTGTGCACAAAAAATGTGAAATACCACCCGCCCCATAGCGAGTACTCGGTCCACCCACCATCCTCCATTCTACTGGGGTTCCCATAGCTGGCTTCAAGTATTTGTTTAGGCAGGTGACTAAAGCGCACACTGAGACATCCCTGGTCGGTAACAGGCCGAGATATCGAGACCACACAAGGTACTCCCTGGAAATACCAGGTTCCTTGTTTAAAAGTGAATCCCAGTTGGCGTAGTAGTATGGTGTACCTAATTGTAGTCATAACGTGTCCTTTATACCGGCGCTATGCTTATGCGTTGACTAGGGCGCAGGCCTACCGTACTATAGTTTAGGGTAAGGAGGAATCGGGTCTTGGATTCAACCAAGGCGTAGCCAGCGACCCTGACCTACCACATACGGAAAGGCATTAAAGTATCCGCTATCTCCGGTTAAAGCGAATACCCCGCGTTTATCGTGGATGTGCAGCACCTCGTTGACTACCGTGAGAGCAGCTAATTGTCGTTCATTTTCTAATTCTAGGCACCAACAAAGAGGGGTAGTGGCATAGCACCATATCCGCAATATCCCGAATTCGGCGGTGGTAATACAATACGTAGACTGCGACTTCCACCCCTGTCCCCTGATAGGCTCAACCGAATACTCGGCTTTAATCCAGGCCACTATTTTAGGGTGTAGTTTGTGCATAGTTATTCCCCCTCATAGTCTATCCAGTTATTGTCGACTACTACATTACCAACTCCAAGTGCGAGGCACATTGAGCTCTCACGGACCAGTATGTGATTATGTAGATAGCGCACGGCCATAAACTGTGTGTACGGGGGATCTATCGTCGCGAAAAACCAGGCTTGGTCGTGAGCCCTATGCCACCATCCGTATATATGAGCAAAATATCCTGGATAGTATTCGCACCTAAGTCCGGTTTCCGTCTCTGTTATCGGTCCCACATTCTGGGAAATCCAGGAGCCCACTGCAGCAGGTAGGTATATCATATGTCCTTTGCGATAATGTACGTAAACGGCCTGAACACGAATGCAGGGAATTCCGGGTTGTTCACGCGAATCCACAGTGCAGTGTAATTGTTCACGTCTACAGCGATATCCCTATCGTTCCAGAGGGTTATCTCCACAGGGTAACCCAGAAAATTACCGGAAAACAAATAACGGTTACTCTTTTTTCTGGCCGGAATATCCGGGGTTATCGTTACACCCAAGGAGTGCAGTCGTTCTATTTCCCGCTCATCAAACGTAGTTATAGTTTCCATAATTAATCCCCACGGTAGCTTAAGTGAATCCGCACGTTTGTCTGCCACCCCGTAAGGGTGTGGGACAAGAACATAAGCGGGACCTTAACCCTCCGTACCTCTAACCATACCCCGCAGGTTTGGCGTCCCGGATTAAAGTAAAGCTTTGCCGGAAAACCCAAGTAGGTTATCTCCGCTCCCTGTAATTCTCGTACTAGATTGGTTAATCCGCCCACCGAAAAGGATATCCCGTATTGGGAAAGTATTTCGGTAAACTCCTTCTCGTGCTCGATATTCATATCCCCTCCACGGGTATCCAATGATCAGCTAATTCCCGTTTATCAATGTCTTTATACAGCATACGCCAGCCGGGGGTTGCAATAATTGTGTGTGTTACCCAGAGGGTGCCACGGGAGTCCACATGTGCGGCTATGCCGCTCCCGAGGCCCTCCACCGCCCATGCGGGGTATTCGAACCCGTAGGCTTCTATTTGTAAATCAGACCCGGATATTATAAGCCGGCTACCCTGCACCTCTCCCCATAGCGAGAAGTATGCTTTCACCTTTTTGGGAAGCCTATACATACACATCTCCTTTTTACCTGGCTATTCATACTGTTGATTCAGTGTAAAAACATTTATCTCGTACGGAGTTAGCGCAGATGGTAGCACGTGATGAACCAACCGTTATCCCAATAGAGTTCCATTAGGCTCCGCATTAACGAGGTAGAGATTGCTACGCGGTTGTACAACATATAAATGTAAACGTGCTGTTCCAGCACTTTCCCCTCCGTGAATACCACATTGTTGCCTAGATCACTCCAGGCACCTATGGTTATCCCAAACGCTAGGAGGGTTTCAGTTAAGCAACTTTGTTTACTTTTAGGCATAATTATATGCAATCCGTGTCGGTTTCGGCAAGGTATTCCATTGCGAATGCGATTAAAGCTCCCTCGGTTATTGCGTATATGTATCTGGAACTCCAAAGGGTTGACCGACGTTGAATAACTAGATAGTCGTCGCAGCTATTAAAACACCATAAGTCCCACCCATAGGAGACTACCCGGCAGCGCCAACAATGGGTATCCCCCTTCCACGGTATAGTGAACCCAGGGTGTTGTGCGCCCCCAGCCGTTAGCTTTCAACAGCGTATCCGCCTTTTTGTTGTTCATATGCTTTTACCCTCAAAATAGTCCCCGGTATAGCCAGACCCAGAATAGCAGAGACAGCACGGCAATAACATCCACAAATTCCCAAGCGTATAGCTGTATTCGTATTCGTCTTCTGTGCATGGTTCCTCCGCGTGGTATCGCATTGAATATCGCAGTATGTTATGCTGCAGTTAACTATGCTTTAAGCCCCAGGTCTACAGCGCGGTGGCTGGTCAGCGCGAACTTCATTATCGCCTTTTTGGCCTTGAGGTAGTTTTTATCCTCGCAATCCAAAACGCAAAAGTGCGCGGCGATCTGGGCCGCTATCTTCGCGTCCACCTTTACCTCTTTACTCCCGCACCATAGAGGCCACGCGGAATAATCAAGGTCCGCATAGCTCAGGTTCGCAGAGCGCAGGTCCGCATAGCGCAGGTTGGCATAGCTCAGGTTGGCATAGCTCAGGTCCGCATAGCTCAGGTTCGCAGAGCGCAGGTTCGCAGAGCGCAGGTTCGCAGAGCGCAGGTCCGCAGAGCTCAGGTTCGCATAGCTCAGGTCCGCAGAGCTCAGGTCCGCAGAGCGCAGGTCCGCAGAGCTCAGGTCCGCATAGCTCAGGTCCGCAGAGCTCAGGTCCGCAGAGCTCAGGTTCGCAGAGCGCAGGTCCGCAGAGCGCAGGTCCGCAGAGCTCAGGTTCGCATAGCTCAGGTCCGCAGAGGCTTTAACGGCCATCCCCACCGCTATTTTCATGCTTCCCGCCTTGCAGGAAAACAGGACCGCGCCGCTAATTTTGTGCTTTATTTGTATTCTCATACCGTCTCTCCTTTTATCTTGTAAGACTCTTTATAGGTTTGGACGCCCTAGCCCCGCAGCTCTCAATACCTACTACCACCCCCGTTCCCGTCCCCGTACCCGTACCCGTCCTTGCTCAGGGTGCACAGGGCGTCCTCGAACCCGATTATAATATGCTCTTCCATTTTACTAATCCTCCTGTTTTAAAAAAGTGGATATCCGCCTACAGCAACACATGTTTCTCTACCTGGTTATTGTGCATGGTCTTCTTGTCACTATTTGAATAATTTATTCACGACCCTGTATTGCGCAAAATAATCAGGCCAGCGTAAGGTGTCAACCTACGCATGTTTGACTGCTTCGGATTGAGACAAGGTGGTCTGGCATGATTAGCAAACATAGATATCATTCCGATCTCTATTCCAGCCGAATCGGCCATCCGCTGGCTTGCTCTTCTATTCAGCCGCTATTGACGAAGCCAACTTGTCACCAAGGCCCGTAGGCTTATCTTCTTTGAGTTAACCTGCTATCGCTTTTAATCTCCTCTATTTTCGTAGTCTCCTCCCGTCCACCTGCCGCACGTCAACCGGGTCCGTCGCAATCTGCAGCATAGTACGGAGATTCGCTAACTGCTCCGTCTGCGTAGCTATGAGCATACGGTCGGCATATATACGACGTACGTAGATATTAGTCTGCGCGATAAGCCATGCAGCCAGTAGAGCAATAAGTACCGCAGGCAAGGCGTCATTGTTATCTCTGCTGTTTCTCATTTTGTTTTTACCCCTGTTTAAAAATGCGTGTCCGCGCTGACCAACCAAAGCACTTGCTTCTCCTTTGCCATCAACTCCTGCAACTCCCGGCAATTGCGCACCGCGTCTCCGCCCTCGGAGTAGACGATGAGTGGGTAGCCCTCGTACTTACCCAGATTAAAACAGTTATGCCGAAATAGTTGAAGGTCCAGGTCTCGGCAAGAGGATGAGCTGTTTAGGATATCCTCTGCGGTGTGAGTGTTTAGTATCCGCTTAACTTTATCTAGGTAGCGTAGGAATTCCCGGTCTTGCGCAGACATGGCGGCCTCCAGGGTTTCCCAGCCTGTGATATCGGTTATCCAGTGCACGTCCGTGGGCGGGCATATCACATAGTAGTCGAAAGCTCGGCGCTCCTGTAGCCCCCCAAAGACGGTCTCCGCGATCTCCAGGGCCTCCTCTCGGGTCTCCCCCGGAACCACGGCGTAGATTGTGACATGCATAGTTATCTCCTTTCTCTTTTGAGCGCCCGATAGGCGGCGCGGGAGATGGTGATGGTACACGGTGTTCTAAAAACCCCAAGACAGGTATTTCCGGTTCTGGCCTCTAGTCTTCCCGGCATACGCCGGCACCACCCTTTCACCACCATAGGCTTGCGGATCTTTTTATCATAGCCATGGTAGGCGGGACATTTTGATTTATGCCGTGACTGGCACTTCAAAGCGTCGCAATAATACCCGCTTCCAGCAACCAAATCTACGCGACGGTATTTGCATATATACATGTTCATTTTTCCTCCGCTAAGCTCTATCCGGTTTCGTCAGTCACTTGATAAGGCCTATTTTCTTCGGCCAGCAGTTTGGTCTCAGGCAGCATGATCAGTCCGCCACCGCGCGCGCTTCCTCTGCGAAGTGGTCGTATTCCTGCACCTTCCGCACCCGCCATATCCCAGGCGGCACTGAAACGGTGTTGTGTTCTTCGTGGGTCACGGATAGTTTCTCCCTGTTCTGCAGGTAGAACATCCCGTCCGCCCCTTCCCTGAACGTCACCCCGGCCACCTCGGTTATCCTATGCGCGTGGCCGGTGGTTTCTCCTTCGGCCAGGATTATGTTCCCGGCCTTCAGTTTCCCCTTCTTAGCCTCGGCGGGTATCGCCTCTATGGATTCTATTATCACGTCGCCCTGCTGGATTATCATAATGCTCTCCTTGACTGGTTTAAGATAACTGCGCCGGCGCTTCCTTGCTCTGGTTGCGCCACTCTAAAGCCTCGGCCACCGTCTTGCAGTTCGGGTGTACTCCCTCCACGTGCCAGGTGGCTATAGACGGATTCCGCATTTTAAGGTAAGGCCGCACCCTGCCATCACCCAGATTGATATTCAGCAGCTCGTACACCCCGTCCGCGCTCTTATCCAGGGACTTAGCGCCCAGCTTCACTATCATGCGCTCTATCCCTATCTTGCGGACTATCTCGCGCCGTACCTCGGCGTTGGTGGTCTTAAGAATGATGGCGGGGTCCAGCTGCTCGGCCGGGGTCTTCACTATTTCCTCGGGTACGCGCACGCCGTTCAGCGCCCATACCTTCATGTCCGCATATTCCACCGCAGGTTTTTTAACATGGTGGATTCTGCCGTTGAGTAGGTGTATCTGCTTCGGTTTGGCGGAGACTATACAAAAGTTCTCTATCGGGTAGATCGGCCCTAGTTTAGAGGTTTTCTTGTATATATCCATCAGGAATTTCTGCTTGTATTGGATTCCGCACTCCTTTTCCCAAAAGTCATAGTAAGAAAAGTGCGCAGCGTCAAAATGCCCGCTTAACCATGGAATAATTTCGTACCACATCAAACCCGCGAGGTCGCGGACCTGGTCGAGGACCTGGGCGAGGACCTGGGCGAGGACCTGGTCGCTGACCTGGTCGTTGACCTGGGCGAGGACCTGGGCGCTGACCTGGGCGAGGACCTGGGCGCGGACCTGGTCGCTGACCTGGGCGCTGACCTGGTCGCTGACCTGGTCGAGGACCTGGGCGCTGACCTGGTCGCTGACCTGGGCGCTGACCTGGTCGCTGACCTGGTCGCGGACCTGGGCGCGGACCTGGTCGCGGACCTGGTCGCTGACCTGGGCGCTGACCTGGGCGCTGACCTGGTCGCTGACCTGGGCGCTGACCTGGTCGCGGACCTGGGCGCGGACCTGGTCGCGGACCTGGGCGCGGACCTGGGCGCTGTTCTTGTCTCCCTTTATCCTCATGTTAATCTTTGTGAGGTAGCAGGCGGCCAGAAATGCGCTCATAGGTGACGGCATTATAATCGTGGCCTCCGGCAATGGGCGTTTTAATATCTCTGTGTATACAGGCACCAGTATCCTCTTGGTGTCGTCTAGCCCCGGTGTCTCGGTTGAAAGTCCCACCTTCAGCCATTTCTCCCTGTAAGTTGGGAATTTATCTAACTGTTTCTGTGTAAGTTTTTCTATCATATTATTCTCCTTGGTCGTTAGACTTTATTGGCGCCCTGGCTGGATCCCTAAGACCCAACACAATCATGAATATCACTACCTTAGTCTTTACATCCCGCTTAGGCTTGCGGGGTATTATGTCGCAATGAGAATTCTTGCCCCTGCATTTGGCGGAAATCGTATCGCCATCAAGCATACAGTGATTCCAATATTTACATTTAGCCATATTAACCTAGTTATCCTCCTCATTTCCAAAAGCGGATATTTTATTTCCCCTCCACCTGTTCCCCTTAGTCCTGTCAGGTTTTGGCGGCTGGGCGGGGTTCAATAAAGCACTCCCCTATTTCCTCGTCCTTATGCCATAACTTCAATGATTCTTCTTGTTCTGGGGTTAGCAATATGGTCACGCTTCTACGCCTCACAGGGGAATCCATGTGTATCAATGGCACTAGGTCACGAATAATTACAGTCAACATCATATTATTTTATCCCCCCCTTTTTTTCTGTATGGGCGGGAACGTCGGGAGCTTTACATATCTGCTCAAAGTTGGAGCAACAAGGATTAATGGCAACAATATATCCTTTTTCACTTTGCAGATACCACAACTCTCCCGGTCCGCAAGGCATATTTAAAACTATACCAGTAAACTGCTCTCCATTAATCGTCCAGTACGCTGTGACCTTATCACCTATATTTATCATCACCCCTCCCTTTTCGCGTCGGGCAATCCGTTCAGGTATTGCCTTGCCAAGTTCTCGGCGGCGGAATAGGTGTCGGCGCGAAATGCCTTAAACCTCCCCTCGTAAACGTTAATGTCTAGTTGCGGGACCCCGTCGTTCTTTCCCATCATCACAGTCGCGCCCCTCCTATCCGCCAGTTCCGCCAAACTCTCAACCGCCGGGGTGGGGGTGGGGCGTTTGTGATATAAGACACCTGTTCCACCACAATAAGCGCAATCAATGGTTCCATCACTCCCATCTTGTTCCTCTATCGTGAAAAATCCAATTCCCTTGCATCTCCGGCACTTATTAATAATAGGCCCGTCCTCCGTCTTGGCGGGCGCGGGGGTGGAGTATTTACGGACGATGCTCAAAACCCCTTGCGCGTCTCTATTGCTAAACCGCTGTCGGGTCATAAATGCCCCAAGTTCTTCCAATATCTTCTCGTTCATTTTATTTGCCCTCCATCAGCTTCATAAGTTCGCGCTCAACGGCGGGGAGGCCGCCATCGAGCCAAGCCCAATACAGTTCGTCTTGAACATCTTTAGGCTCTTGCCATGATAATTTCGGGAATAGTGCGGCCCCAAACTTTTTAGATAACAAATCCTCTAACCGATAAGCGGGAGCCGTTTCTGCACCCCAACTGGCAAGGTCTTTATCTTTTATCTCGGCTCTGCAAGCAACGGGGTAATATAACCACCACTGCTTGCCCAAAGGTTTAGGACATTTATCTCCCAAAAACTCCTTCAAGGCTTTCGCCGTCGCGTAACTGATATGTGTCATTTTATTTGCCTCCTTGGTATCGGGTGAGGGCCTTCTCTGCCTCACAACAGCGGCAAGGTGTTCCGTATTTATGTGCGTCCCCGTCGTGGTCCCAATTATCCCGAACGTCCTTTGCAAAATCTATCAACCCCTCCGCGGCCTTGTCCTCCTGTTTGGCAGAGGGACAATCCAATAATTTCAATCTTTTAATTTCCTCTAGTGCGTCATGGACTGTCCCGCCCTGGCATCCCAAAGCCTCGCAAATTTCATGCATAAACAGGGGTTCCGGTGTCATGTCCCCGTGATACTCCGCGTACCGGCAGGGGTCCCAGTCGCATATAACCGAATCAGGGTTGTATACCCCAAGCTGCTTGCACTTTACCGTATGTGTGCACGACCGGCAGGTTCTGCCTTTAGGGAGTTCTTTCCCGTCTTTTATTAGCGGCGCATGAGGGAAACAAATCCCGTCTGAATCAGTCCCTCGACTGGCCGTGTATGGGCACGATTTTGCCGTGCAATCTTTTGTGTCCCATTCCTGGTATTCACAAGTCCGCTTATCTTGTTCAAGGGCGGGCTGGTCTTCGGCAATGGTGGAAACAAGCCTGTCGCCTATTTCCTGGGCCTTGGTGCTGTCAAATACCCCCGAGGGCAGCGGATCCCAACACATGGAGGCCTCACCTAAGGCGAGGAATACCCGTTCTCTTAGTTTCGACTTGGACATAAAAGATCTCCTTCTGGTTTTGTTGCGTAGACATCCATAGTACTATTTCCTCCCGCCCAGTCCTTGCTATCACGGTTACCAGCGGTCGTTATCGGGAGCGAGAACACCGCGTAGAGCGCGCTGGTTGTATAAATCCGCGGCACCATAGGCAAGGAAGTCCCCCGGTCATTACCACCTTAAGGAAGCCACCAGGGCGCCCGTGGTTGCGAGTTCCCGGCCTTGCCATTTGGGCGCACAGTCCCCGCCCCTCAGGATGGCCTGGCGGAGCCCTAGTAACCCCGTTGGTGCTATGGGTAAGTGCTCAAGCATACGTCTGCATTGCTATGCATAATCCCCCCTTTTCACCTCACCTCATCTATCTCTGTCTTAGGTATACGGTCTTGCTCGTCCGCGGGCTCGTCTATCTTTTCATAGGCGTAGAAGATATCGTAATGATGCCCGGCACCATCTTCCTCGCAATCTATATCCTCAAGGAACCTTGTCCCGAACTTATAACGCCAGTGGGTAAACCTGTTCTGCTTGGCGAACCACCTTGCCACGTTAGCGTTACGGCATTGGCCCCGATAGTAAGCCCCGTCAATAAGGTCGGCCTTCTTAATCTTCTCATCGTCCATAGTATATCCTCATCTCATTTGGGAAACCTTCTTGTGGTCAATACATTTCCAAATATGTTTGCGAAAGCGGTAGCAATTCTCGTAATACCCGAGTAGCAACAGGGCCTCCCCGGACATCGGCCAAAGTTTTTGAAGCGACCTCTCTCGCTTTTTTGGCTGCTTTTTTGCGAAGCATATTAAGCACCTCTTCTTTGAGGCGGATATTTGTTATGATTTTTTTATATGTTTCTAACCACTCTACAAGTTCAGCAAGTTTAGTCATATCATCTCCCTATTAATTACCGGTTACCACTTTAACACAATCCCTGTTTAAACCATATGCATTCAATCCCCCCCCCCCCCCCCCCCCCCACCCTCCCCCCCCCCCTCCCCCCCCCCC
>JAEHJW020000236.1_pt1 | contig 21990 bp, 27 predicted proteins | sample 9271431 | NCBI WGS metagenome assembly JAEHJW02 | reverse complement strand
CCCGTCCCTGCTGGCCCCGTCGCAAATATCAGTTGAAACGATTTTATGGCGTTTACATAGCGCTTTTGAACCTCAGTCATCGGCTTGATTGGGGTCGTATCTCGCTTTGTAGGTTTTGTTGGAATTTCTGGCAGAGTTTCTTCATGTCTTGGACTGCGTGTTGCTTTTGAGTTGCGCTTAGACTCTGCTTTTCTGTGCATTTTAAGTTCCTTGTTTGTGATTCAACCACCAAAACAGCATAACTCACGAGTGACTGAATCACAATATAAGAACTGAAAATAATTGCCTTGCTTTTTAAGAACAAGGCAATTATCTATTACCACGCAGGGATGTAGCGAATCGTTCCGTTATCGTTGATCGGAACCCATTTTGACGGGTTGCCGGCAACTGGAGCGTTGCTGATAGAACCTGCCGCTGTGCCTGCGCCATTATTGAGCGCCTGATTGGATGTGATCATGGCACCAGGCTGAACGATGTTGATATTTACACCAGTAACCAGTTGCCAACCTTCGCTTGCCAGTTGAGCCTCATCGGCACTCAGCACAACGATCTGAACGCCTGCTGCGGCCTGATAAACAGTGCCGCTAGGTGCGGTCGTGCTAGAGAACGGAGAGTTCACTGGGGGAGTCATAACTACGAATGCCATACAATTTCCTTTCTTAAAGTTTAGTCAATCAACTACAACAGTGTAAGTCACCACCTACTCATTAAAGTTCAAAGACTTAAATGAATTCTTTAATTATGACCACCATTCGACGGACATTACTCCATTTGCTGGCGCTATCACGCCAATCGACGCTATGCCATCCACGCTAATAAATGGTGACTCGACTGCCGGAACGGTTTTAGAGCCGCCCGTCGATGCGCTCGCCGTAGCAATAGAAGCTGCGCCATTAGGGTTGTAATAAAAGATTGCGCCGAGAGACATTCGGCAAAACCTTGCCCCAGTTGGCACAGCTATAACCTGAGCTGTGTTTGCCACAAGCACCACTGTTTCAATGGTGTCGGACTGTCTTTCAAAGAATTTGACCGAGTTTTGATCGGCAAAAAAAGCTAATGGTTGCATTTCGATTCCTTTCAAAAAAATATTATATCACTGCTGACTTACTATTTTTATTAAATTTCATCCACTTCTCGATGATACCACTTGCCCCCAGATATTGCGAAATCTGTTACTGGTACATAGTCAAAGTTGGTGATTTTAGTGTGAGTGTCTATGTTAATAATTGCGAATCCCATGTGCCATTTTTCACCCTCACAGTAAGATGCGGAGCGCTTGTGTCCGGCGCCCATTTGATGCCATTCATAAGGGCCGAATATCGGGCTAAACGCGCTCCACATTTCATGGCGATGATTATGTCCATTCACTCCTGGCAAACCCATGCTACGAGCGTGTGGGAAGTGATGACAAAGAACTGTGTCGTAATAAACCTTGTAGTTGTTACCTAGTTCCTTGTCGAAATCGCGCTTCGTCCATGCCGAGAGGTCTGCTTTGGCAACATAGTTAATCTCGAACTTGTCGAGACCAAGTAGTTTGCCGACGGTAAACCCGTGTAGGTCTGACAACACGGCGCGAAGGGCAGGGGTGGCATCCGCAAGCTGACGCAGTAGGCGGGCCTCGTGATTACCCTCTATAAAGTCGATTTGAATATCAGGACACGCTTCGCGTATAGGCTGAAATATCTCATCATGAACGAATTTGATTCTGCTTACTACGTCCCATTCGCGAGGATCAACCGAGTATTTTCCAAATTCCGCTAGATCGAATACGTCACCTACAAACACCAGAATATCTGGCTGAACTCGCTGAACGGTATCTATCAACACTCGGAGAAAGAAAGGGTCTATCTCGATATCGTGCAGATCGGAGCAGGTTATGATGGTTTTGAAACGGTTGCTGTTTTCCCGAATATACTTCTCGGCAAAATCTTGACGCTCTACCGCTAAAGCCCTGTAGTGATCGACGCTTGCATGTTTGGCGATCGCTCTTTCGTGAGCATGTTGTTGACGAGTTAGTTTGATGCCAGATTGTCGTTTAAACTCTTCAAAACTTCCAAAATATCTATTCCATGTGGATTCCGATATCTTTGAATGAATGCGAAAATAGTTGCGGGTAACAATGCGCTCTGGGTCGATTTTGGCGATTCTCAGCAGCTCATCAGTGCATTCTTCTGGCCCCCAGCTCTCCATAAACTTCGAGCTGTCTTCAGACATTGGGATTTCAGTATGAGTTGCCCTGATTATAAGTTTGGGGACAGAGGGGTTTGTTTTTGCCATAGTTCGCAAAAATCCCGCCTTATTTCTTACCGTCTTAATGCTTACTCCAAGCGCCTCTGCTACTTCCGCTAGAGTTTCGTATCTCTCTGTGTCATTGTAAATCGCAACAAAATTTGAAATGTCCGCTTCGATCATTGAGGGCCTCTAAGAAAAACAGACCAAGAGTTACTTGGTCTGCGCTTTGATTAGTTCCTGCACATAGTCAATCAGTGCATTATGGCGTTTAGCCAGGTCGTTATACATGCCGACTATTTCGAGGTCGTTGTCGATAAACTGGGCCTCTGTAACACCGGAAGAGGCAAAGCCTTCTCCATTGCTGCTTGTGGCGGCACTATAAGAGGCGCCTGTGCGAGCGGCGTTGAGCAGCCCGAAAGTATAATTGTCCAGAGTCCAATTATCATTACAGTTAAGGCCAACTTGAAATTGGGGTTGTTGAACATTGCTTGAATCCTCCTTTGATTTTTGCTTCTTTGCATACTTTCTTTGCTCACTTAAATGTTTCGCTATAAGTGTTCGATCCGTTGCTATCTGTGCGTCATTAGTCCGAGTGGCAGTTCTTATTTGCGCGTCCTGTTTTTCAGATTGTTGAACATTTTTGGCAGATTGATTGGCGATTTGAATTTCGGCTTTCACTTTTGCCGATGTGTCCAATTTGCCCTTAACGTAAAAACCACTGCCAAAACTCATCAGAACGATCAGCAAAAATACACCTATCTTTGCCTCGATTGCGGTTAAATTAAACATTTGGCTTCTCATCCTTTTCTACGCTGTATTTGTACGCTAGGGCGGCGATAATTCCAGTTATCGCGATACCGAAACTCTGATAGTCCGGCGTCGGCGTTTTCCAAAATTTGACGATCATCGTTATGCCCGCGCCCATTCCCAGTAGCTTTGTAAAGCTCCAGGTCAGATTGTCTCGCGCTGTCATCCAGTGCTTTATTACGGTAAACATAAAATCTCCAACTAACTGCTATACGGTTTCTGTGAACATTTCTTCTTCGTCGAGTCGCCTTCTCAAAAGCCCCTCTACTTTTTCACCGCCAGCCATATCCCATTTTGGGAACTCTGCCGCCGCTCCCTTGAAATCGCCTGCTGAAAGTTTCTTCCAAAGTGTCGAGTTTTCGAGAGCGTGAATGCCGAGATTGAACGAGAAATCTACCAGTGCATCAAATTCCTCTTGCGTGATCGCAATGGTCAAATCTTGATTGATCGCATTTTCGCAGAACTCAACGTCCTCGCTTAACCACTGTTCAGCTTGCTCTTGAGTGCATGTATCGCCGCGCTTAATGCCTCTGGTGTGACCGTAACCAATAGTCCATACACCTACGCTATCTTGATATGCTGTCAGTCTGCATCCCTCGAAGCTCTCCGTCAGCGCTAGACCGCGCTTCGAGTATTGATAGTTATTTGCTGTCATTTTCGTTTGTAGCTCTTCTAAACTTGCATTCAGCGCACCAACTCGCTTCATCTTTATGCAGACGAACTTCGAGTATATGGACGCGCTCTCTAAGCTCGGTAATTTCTGTGGTTTTTCTAACAACTTCATTAATAAGCTCGGTGATTTGCTTGTCTTTCACCTCTAGCTTTTCTTTAAGGACGTTGTTGCCGATTTCCGTTTCTTCCAGTCGCTTCAATCTTGCATTCAAAAGCACCTTCTCTGCGAGCCATTCCGCTTTTTCGTTCTGAAGAGTCTGAATAAGCTCCGCGTGGCTTTTTATTTGCGTACTGAGCGTGTTATAAAGGGACGCTTCTGCGGTTGCTTTGGAATTGGAAGAGCTTGTCTGCCCCCAATAGCCAATTAATTTGAGAAATGCGTAACCGATTCCGACAATCGCCGTCGTCCAGATCGTTACCGTTCCTGCATCTGAATTAAGCGATTCTTGCGGCGTCATGTTTTTCCAATCAGTTTAGGTTAAGCAATGCACACTTCGCCGCATTATAAAGTTAATGTGCGGCAATAACAAGTCAGCGATGACTTATTTTTTTTGAATTAAAAAAGCTCTCGCATACTCGTGACTTTCATATATCCCACTTTCGTCAAAATCTGCCCAAGACTTGTGGTTATCGTACATGCGATCATGTAAGTTACGCCGATCACTCCGTTAATGACCATTTGGCTAGTTGTATTACCGTTAATCGACGCAACGCCAGAAATCATGGCTGCGGCGTTTGGATCTACACCCTCGTAAGGCGTGCATGTCCATACGGCCGTCGTTATCGTCTCACCTGGCGCTATGTCGATGTTCAGCGCAAGCGTTGCCGAAATGATTCGCCTATCGGATGGCAATTTATTAGGAAGTAATGTTTTTGGAGAATTACTCATGTCAACACTCTCGTAGTTAAGGATGAAACTATATTTCTTGCAACGACAGACATTGGCAAAGCAGGCATTCTCGATGAAAAAGCGCCGCTCATACCAAATTTCTTATTTGGAAAAATTGGAATACTAGGCAATGCAAATGTGACATTTGCCCCAGACAACGCGCTTTGTATCGCTGCGCCATTAAAGGTGCTTACGGTAGTCAGAACGCCTCTGCTTATTGAGATTTGAATGCTATGGCAATCTACAGGGGTTTCGCCTAGCACATCGCCAGTTGATGCCTGTATTTGATTGCCATTTGCGTCAAAAACGGTATTTGCTGATATTGTCGAGTTGACGGTTGCTTTTGTAAGACCAAAGGAAGTCAGCATTGTCGTTGTCGTTATGACAACTTTAGAGACTTCTGTTTGCTTTGCGTCTCCTGTCATTTCTAGTGTTGCCGAAACTGAACCGCTCGATGCACTGTCTTCGAAGCCATTTGCATAAACTGGCGAGGTTGCCGCAACACCAGTCGTTATACTGCCGCTAGACCCCGCGCTCTGCGTTCCATCGCCATATACAATGTCGCTGGACGAAATACCGGCGCTCATTAGAGCTTGCTGAATTGCTTGTCCAGATATTGTTACCGTCGCATTCAAAGCGCCGTCAGAAACGATCGCCTGAGCAGATGCCGTCGTTACATTGATTGCCGCCGACACAATAGATGCGGCAGATACCTCTGACTGTTCTGCATTGCCATAAATAGGAGTATCTGAAGATATAGGCGCGGCAGCTTCGCTTACCTGTGTCGAATTGCTCTGTACGTTTGAACTGGCTAATACAGAGGCGTTACCTGTTGCTGCATTTTGCCCATTTGTTGTGATCGTCGTGAATTGTGGAACTACAGAGGCGCCAGAACTTGTTGACTCTGTATTTGATCCAGATAGTGCATTATTTGCAACTACTTGTGCCGACGCTAATGACAACTGTATTGATGCGCCCAAAACTACGGCAGTTTGCGGCGTACTCCCGCCCCCTCCCACTGTTAGCCATATATCGCGCTGTCGCGGGCGATACACCTGCATTGGTGCCTCACACCAGTCCACCATCTCTTGAAGAGTCAGGGCGCGATCATGCACAAAATGGTCAAAAATACCTACGCCGGAGTCCTGAACGCCCCCGAACCAACCACTGCCCATTATAGTGAGGTATCCTCCATCTGAAGACCCTAGAGGCACGATGGAAGTGCAAGCCCAAGAACCAGAGTAGTAACACGAGAACGCGCCGTTATTGAAGGAAACTAGCCTCGCACTTGCGGTCATGGTCTTGCTGTTGAAAGACATACAAGCGAAGCAGTAGTAGGGGAAGGTTGAATTCATATACCCCGGACCAGACTGATCGGTGTACCCTGAAGTAGCTTCGCTAGTCCCCGATACAGTAAAGCTGATTGTATAAACGGCACCATTGACAGAAGCCACGTTCAATGTAACGGAGGTCGGCAGGCTTTGAATGCGAAGATCGTCGTCAACTATCCTGTTTGCATGCGCACAAGCGACTGGCGTGACGAAAAGTGCGGATACCGTCCAGTCGTTTAACGCAGGCACGGGCAGTTTTAAGATGCCGTTATAAGACCCACCCGCCTGCCCTGGACTTACATACCCTTTCCCCGCTGGTGTTGGCGTGGGGGTGTAAACAGGACCCCCGCTAAATAACGCAGGAACCAACCCGGTTATTAAGTCCGGCGGCTGCATGCACTTGTCAAAATGCAGCGCGGAAATCAGACCATCGGCCAAGGCCGATTTTCTATCTATCTCTACAGGAAAATTAGGGGAAAACCACCCTTTAACTCTCCTGCCAGGGACTTGAATAAGCCCCATGTCACACCTCTATCGTGCGTTTGAACGTCCCGTTGGCGGTCACTGGTATAGCGCACAGGAATTCTCCGGACCCGTCATCGCCGAAGTCGGTGTTGTCCGCAGAAGATTCCAGAAAAATGTTCATCTGCCCAGAAGTCGGGTTGTTCGACAGTACGACGACGATCTCAAAAACCGCCTTCAAATCCTGTGTCGTGTTAGAGCCGCTGTTGTCGATGGCCGTGCTGTTTGCGTAGGCATTGATTCCCAGACCGTTGCCCATACCTGCCGGTGTAAGGCTGATCTTGGTCGTTTCGTTCACTAGAGCACTAGATACTACCTGTACCCGCCTCACATTGACTGTAATGGTGTCACCCGCAGCCATTGCTGCGTTGGTCGCGTTCTGTACTTGGATTCTATAATTCGATGGCAGCATGATTTACCCCAGAATCGCCGTTACCTGGGCGGAAGTAATGGTTAAAGGGACTGTTCCGAGTGCGAGCAAGGAGGACACTTGGGTAGCAGTCAGTGGCGCTGCGGTCTCGCCTACCACAATCTGACTCCAGGAATTGAGCATGGCGACGTTTGCCTGGCCGATGGTCGAGCTGGACACATCCAAGTCCGTCTTGTTGGCAATAATGTCCTCGATCGCCAGAGCTTGATTACGACGAGTCGCGTAGTAGGTACTCCCAGAAGTCCTTACCGCGTCCCAGATCATTGCCCTCAAGCCGTTTTGGGCCAGCCAACCGATCAGCGCGGAGCAGGGAATCATCTGCTGCTGAGTAAGGCCCACAGACAAAGATGCTGCAAGCAGTCCATCCTGTCTGTTGTTTGCCATCGTTACTTCGGTCGAGGTCAGCGCCCGACCGACCAAGTTTTGCAACGCTGTTTGCTGTGCTGCTGTGATCGCCATATTTAATCCTTAGAGTGTTGTGTCTGACTTGGCATTTTTCGCACACCAAGGGCGTCCGCTCTTACTTCAAACTCTTCGCCGCTTTTTTCGTCTCTCACCAATACCTGCGTGACTTTTACGAACTGCAATATCTTTCCGGCCACTAAGCTGAAAATGACGCTGCTAGAAAATCCTGCCGCTCCGTCTCTAACTACAACTAAGTCGGGCCATTTCTTGTCAGCGTCATTAGTCATTCATGACTTATTGCATTAAGGAACGTAAGTGAATGTCCAACCGCCTGCGGTTATCGTCGGAGCAGTTGCGCCGTTGATAACCTGAACTGGTGTGTTGCCGATCTCGAAGATCCAGGGGTTGCCGGCAGTTTGTGCGTCGAACACCGCAACGCCCACTACCAATCCAGTCTGCGTAGAGGTTGGTGCTGTACCGAAGGTGATCGTTGCGTTATTGGATGTTTGACCACTTGTACCAGAACTGGCAACGGTCGTTCCAGCCCCTTGAGTTCCCGCAAGCGCAGTCAAACTTGCGGCCACAGCAGCGCGAGCGTAACCAGTGTACGACGCTTCAGTGAACGTACCCGCTTCCATTGCAGTAGTTTGCTCTTGCCAAGTGACCGTGTTATCTACCACTGTTCCTGCATTGGCGGTCGGCCAAACTGGTGCTGTAGCGCCAGATGTTCCAGCGACAGTACACTTGTAAACGCGGTTGTTGGTTGGTGAACCCGTAACCACCGTATCGCCGATCGCATAGACCGTACCCGCAGCCCACAGCCCTTTGGTCGCAACGATCAGACCAAAGTACCAAGTGGCGGGAACGCCGGACGCTTGACCGCGCAATACGTCAATAAATTTGTTTGATGCAAAGTTAGTCAATGCCGACATATCTTTTCCTTTCAGAGAATGGCGAAATCCTACTACAGTTTAATTATAAAATCAAGTCAGCAATGACTTATCTTCCATCAGCAATAACAGCGTCGCCTCCAGCATATTTCTCAAGGGCGATCTTGCAGTGGTTTTTTTGAATCTTGTCGAGAACCCAACACAGTACACAACCCCATTTACGGTTGTTCTGACGAGCTTTCTCGGCGCGCGACGAGACCGTTTCGCCAGGATCACCGCCCGTTATTGTGTTCAATCCTTCATCGAACCAAACAAGAAAGTTCATCGCGTATCGTTTTGCCTTGTTCATAAGTCATTCCTTAATGAAGTTATCCAGCGTCATTAAAACCATTGACTGAACATTGATGTTTCCCAGTTCTGATATTGATACTGGTGTCGCTTCGATCTCCACCTTCAGCTCTAATAGTTCATCCAGTTCTTTCATGAAATGCTGCATGTTTTCCGGCGTTACTGAGATATCGCCGGATTCGGTAGGCGCTCCGTATCTCTTGATCAGTTCATTTCGCTGCTCATGAAAGATTTCAGCCTGTTCGTCTATCGCTTTGATGATTTTTTTAATCTTAAAAGCGGCAACTGCCGGCATTGTTTCCCTTATCAGAACTGCAAACGCAGGAATTACATTGTTCATCAGTTCTTTCAATTTAACTTCTACCATTTCATTCTCCTTTTAATTACCAAGTTACTGCCTGAACTGCCGAAATTGTTGTTGCTGCATCCACATCTGCCTTTAGCGTAAAAGAGTGTGCGTATGCTGTGTTTATTTGGTTCGCTATGGCGATTGCGATATTAACAATATCGGTGATTGTCACCGGCACGTCGATATTGTTGGATGATCTCCATACTGGCGGAACTGCCGATGTTATACCGGCACTATTCAATGTAATAACATTGCCAAGCAACTTTTGAGATTTTTCATCTGCTTGAAATGGGTAAGTTACTCCACCAACGCTTACCGAAACATCTGCGTGACAAGCCGCTAATCTCCACGAATCTATCAAATCCTTCTGAGATTCTTGCGCTTCGCCGAGAGTAGGAGAGTAGGGGACAAGCGTATATCCGTTAGGAATGACCGTTAAGGGCGTGACATAAAATGGCGCCCCTAAATTTCCTGAACTATCTTTTAGTTGGTATAGACTGTTCATACAGGCTTCTTCTGCCTCCACTTGGCATACTTAGCGGGGGCGACTTTTGGCGGTAGTTCAGAGAGAGGCGTTATTTTGTTCCCACTGGCTTCCGAGAACGCCCGAATAGCCAAGTCGATTTTTCTTTGGGCCAAGGTCTTCCCCACGGCTCTCATGTGTTCGCCCGTGTGCTGGTTGAATATACGGTAGGTCTTGGTGCTGTTGGGCTGTTCCTTGGTCAAGTCCACAGATTTCCAAGATATTGACAGGCCATCCTCTGACGGTACTTCCTCACAGACGGTAAAGTACGGGGTCCAAGTCGCTGCAAACTGAGCGTGCAAATCTGCAAGGCGTTGGTTGGCCTCCACCACACCGCCCACAACCCATACGCCGAGGCAGTTGGCAGAAGACGGATTTGGGTTGTTTGCGTCCGGCTGCGCCAGATCGACCGTAGCCTGACTGTCTGCGAAGTAATGCCCTGCGACATGATAGATTTTCATGCGACAGCTCCCCAGACGCGACAGGTTACTCCGCAGGAATAGGTGACAGAGTATCCGTTAAGTTGGATGGCTTTGCCGCCTACACTCGCACCCACAGCACCATTACAATAGCAATACCGTGGACCTCCCGCTGCGCCCCAACCGCCACCGCCCCCCGTCGTGCCGTAACCGCCTCCTGCATTGGCGCTGCCGCCTGCGCCGCCAGGCGGGCAAACATCTCCGCCACCCCCACCTCCGCCACCGCCAGGTAAAACCCGTCCTCCACCACCGCCGCCAAAGCAGCAACTTCCAGAAACGCAAGAACCGCTGTAAGCATAAGTGCCGCCTCCACCACCTCCCGCTCCGCCGCCATAACCAGGATAGACCCCTGCGGCAGTAGCCCCACCGGCTCCTGGTCCTCCACCTGCACCCCCCGCCCCAGCAGACCCAGAGGCCCCTGCGCCGCCGCCTGCGCCACCCCCTCCACGACCTGCACCACCACCACCACCACCGGCAATATAGGCTCCTGTATTCTTGTTGTTAATCGTGGTCGGGAACCCTAATGATAGAGCTGGACCGCCCGCAGCAGAACCCCCAGCACCACCCTGCCCAATGATGAAGCCGTTGTTCACGAGCGTCAGCGTGTCGCCGGTCGTGCCTCCTGTCAGCGTCAAACCTGCGTTCGAGGTGGCCGTTGCATACAGGTACACCCCTGCGTTCACGGTCACAGTAATGTCCGACTTGCCTGCGAGATACCCTGAGATCGCCGTCACATTCAGCGAAGCATTCGCAGTATTGGTCGTGAACGTGTACCCGATCGACACGCGGTTCGACTTGCCGTAGGCGTTTGATAGGGCTATTGCCCCCGATGCCACGCCAAGCAGCGTCCTTACGTTTGAGTCATTGATCGTGATGGCAACCGAGCCGGACTCGTTCAGCTCGACCTCAACTGACTCTCCTGTGACCGTTCCGGCCAAGCTCATCGGCCCTGTGGAATTCAGCGTCATTACACGACCTCCACTCTGGAGGCACCAGAATAGAATGACGGGTCTATCTTGATCTGGGACGAGGTACGCATCTCGGCCGCACCCTGAACTTTTTTCAGCGCGTCTTTGTCAGCATGGCGATCGCCCACTACCGCAATCAACAAATTCGACAGGAATCTACGAACAGTGTCATCCACTCGCATCTTGGCGTGAGGGTACTCGTCAGGTAGCCGGTACAGCTTGAAATCGAACGAGAACTCGCCTCCGCGCTTGCCCGCTTTTGTGGACAGCAACGAACCTCCGAACTCCACGATCATGCCCTTGTAGTTGCCGCGCAACACCTGTACCCGCGTCTGAAGCAGATTTAGGTCCGAGAATTCGTAAACGAAGTCCTTTTTGTGCGTCAGCTTCATGCGGCACCTATGATGGCTGTTGATGTTTCGCGGTCAAGCTCAAGAATGCCATCACACGCAATATTCCAGTCTTCGCCCGTGCGCTCGCTTCTCGACGGCACATTTATCTGGACATGCTTCACGATGTATTCCTTGCCGTCTTCAAAGACTCTCCAGACGTGTTCTGGCGAGCCGCGACCTGGCATCCCGCGTGTCTTGTTAAATCTGATCAGAAAGTGGCTCATTAGATCACCTCGGCTATCGGCGCGGCACGCACCGCGATGTTCAGGTGGATAAAATCCAACGGGCTGTCGGCCCCGTTGCGGGTGAACGAATGTGGCAACCAGGCGTTTGTCAGCAACAGGTCGCCTTCGTGGAGTTCAAAGTTGATCGCCTGACTCGCAGGCGACACCTCTGATATGTTCGCCTCCTCCAAGCTCAGAATCACCTTGGCTGGTCGCGGATCATGAAAAATCACACGAGAGCAATGCGCGGGTGCTCGAAGGACGTAGAACCCCACGAGCTGGACCCCACCATGAACGTGCTGCTCCATCGAGGAAGACTTGAAGTGTCGCTGCAACCACATCGCTTCTATAGCAGTGGCGATGCCCTGCATGTTGTAACCCTGCCCTCGCAGTACGTCCCAGGCTGCTGTCGTAACGAACCGGCTAAACTCGGCTATAGAGCTATCCTGGGCAAAGTTCTCCGATTGCGCTACGGGGTATAGCGAATGCGGATCGCAAGAGCAGGCACTTGGAGTATCTGTCAGATGACGCTCGGCGGCAGTTCTCATCACACCCAGAAATTCTGGGCGATGGTCTCTATACACACCGCTGGGGAAGTAAAAGAAGTGTTCCATTATGGTGTTCCGTAAGCGGTTACGTTGCCCTTCGCAATGAAGTTCCCCGACGAGTCGATGGACCCTATGTTCGTCCCGTTATAGTTCAAGTACAGTTTTGTTCCATTGGGCGTCACATTCCAGCCCCCTGCATTCGCAATAGACCCTGCCGTTGTCGCGCTGGTAGCGGTTGCTGCGTTACCTGAACAGGCAGCGGCAGTAGTGGCATTGGTCGCGTTGGTCGCACTGGTAGCGGTTGCTGCGTTACCCGAAATTGAAATTCCCCATGTTCCAGAGGCATTTGTTCCGGTTGTCGAAGGAGCGCCGATCGTATTGTAGGAAATCGTCTGGGCTGCACTTCCATTAAATGTGGTGCCGGAGGCAGCTCCTGTGCCTGCATTGTTGAACGTCACGGCATTAGGCGTGTTCGCCGTGATCGTGATAGCTGCGCTACCATCAAAACTCACGCCATTAATCGCCCTTGCAGTTGCCAACACTGTTGCCGTAGCTGCATTGCCAGATATGCTGATTCCCCAAGTGCCTGAAGCATTGGCCCCTGTTGCTGAAGGCGCTCCGATCGTATTGTAGGAAATTGTTTGAGCCACGCTGCCGTTGAAGGTCGTTCCAGACGCCCCTCCAGTTCCCGCGCTGTTGAATGTCAGACTGTTCGGTGTGTTGGCGGTAATTGTAATTGCCGTGCTGCCGTCAAAATTCACACCATTAATCGTTTGCGCTGCGGCTAGTTTTGTCGCTGTTGCCGCATTTCCGGCTACAGAGATGGCGTATGTCGTCGCTAACGCGGCCCAGGCAGTTCCACTGTATTTCTCCCAGTAGCCGTTTGCGCTATTCCAGCGAATTGCGTTAGTTGGCGGGTTGGTTACCGTGGTTATAGCTGGATCTAGCCCAACGGCCAAATCAACATCTCTTGTCGTCAATCCGTCAAGGAAGTTTGTGTACGTCGATGTAAGTGTGGGTTGCGACCAATCTGCCATTTCGTTTCCTTTAGATGCTCAAGTTTAAGTCATTTGTGACTTAATATCAATAGCCACTAACTTGCCAAGAAAACCCACCATTCACTCTATTACCAGAAGCGTCGTACAGCAATACCGTCATACCTGGTGGATTCGCGCCGCTTTGCAGTGCGTACAGCGCATAAACCGCTGTACTCCCTGACGCTACCGACACCGTTACCGACGACACATCCACAAACCTAGTCGAGAATCTAACTAGCGTCCCAGGACCATTTGGCACAGAAGGGGCGGGGTTCGCATTTGCCACAGATACGTTATTGATTATCGCTGTAGTCCCAGATACCGCGTCCGTTGACCCAGACAGACCCGACCCGGACTCGTTCAGAAGTTTTGCATCCAAACGAATATTCAGCCCTGTAATTTCATATAGATCACCAGTACCACCAGATACAGAAATCGTTACTTTTACATATCTGAAATTTGTGGCATAAATAGAAGCCTGCCCAGTGTAATCTGTCCAGGCATCGGTGGCGTTTGTTTTTACACTTATCGTTGTTGACACAGTTGGAGCGCCGGAGATAACAACACCATTTAAAGCCACCGTTATCTTCGATGACGCCAATACTGTGCCGTAGTCGTACACTTCAATATAAGTGCCTGGGCTGCTTGCTGGTTCTATGTATATCGGCAAACCTGCATTTATCTGATCTTGCGGTGTATTCCACGCATTTGCCGTGAAGTGCTGCGCGAAGGTGTTTGTCGTGTTTACTGGCATCAGTAACGATCCAGGCGACCAATATCCATTAGTTGCGCCATTGAAGCCTGACGGTACTGGGTACGAAAATTCAGATTGGCCGAAATTTACCGTTATCAGCTCGCCGTCTCCATATTCTGAGAACATAGGTAGCCATGTTCCTGCGCCAATAGTTATTGCCGAACCCTGAACGACGCCATTTTTGTAGAACGTAACTGTGCCGGCATCCGCATCCAATGCCACTGAAATGATATCGCCGGTCGTGTATGTTGCGCCGAGAGCCGTTGCCGTATTGTTATTGTAATAAGCGCCATTATTACCGTCATAGCCATATCCATTCGCGTCATAGCCGCAGAAATTCGTTAAAACAGCGCTCGAATTTCCAACGCCTATCACTATCCCGTTCGGGTAAGTTCCGCCACTATTTATCGTCACTTCCCAGTACCATTTGCCGGCAAAGTATCCTTGCGTTGCTCTGACCGATTGCCATGATCCAGCAAGCGTATTTTCGATTGTGTAGCCGCTCAGGAGAATATCAGGACTTGCATCGCTTGAATTTGGGATGTTGAGCAGACCGCCAACCAATGCTGACTGTAAATTTGCTCTAAGAACGTAGTTTGGCGGCTGTGCAACTGTCGCGGTAATTGAATTTGGCGTACCATAGTTGCCTGCCGAGTCTATACCGCACACGAAATACTGATATGTGTTTTCGGCAGTCTCGAATACTGTAGTAAAGCCGCCTGTTTTCGTACCGATCACTTTAGCTGTCGCCCAAGTGTCCGTCACCATGCCCCTTCTTACCTCGAAGGTCTTTATCGGCAATGTTCCCTGAATGTCTGTCCAGTAAAGCAGCACGTTGTTGTCCACGACTTGTTGCGTGATGATTGGTGCTGCTGGCGCGGTAATTGTTACGTCCGTATGTTGTGCTGCGCCCACATTGCCATTTACATCGACCGCCGCCACAAACCATCTTTGCGCGCCAACCCACTTTGCAGGCTGATTGAAAGTCGTTCCCTTAATTGTGCCAACAGACGTTGCTGTAGCCCAACTTGAGGTAGTGCTTCCATAACGAATTTCGTAATGGTCGATCGGCAACGTAGCGCTAGGAACTGTCCAGTTCAACACAAACTGATCTAAAGAAAATGATGGCGTAATAGTTGGAGCTGAAGGTGCATAGACCGTCGCAACAATGCTTGCTGGCGCACTCGCGTTACCAGCATTGTCAAAAGTCTCAATTTGAAAAGTTGCGGCGCCTAACCAATTTATAGGAATAGAAATGCTGTTTGATTTGATATCCGATACCAGCGTTGCGCTGCTCCATGCCCCTGATCCATTTCTTACTTCATAGTGATTAATCGGGAATGAACCTGTCGTTGCCGTCCACGACAGAGACAGTGTTGTTCCGCTGATCGCTTCGGACACTGTTGGCGACGAAGGTAAATTGATTAAAACGGCAACACTACCAGGAGTACCATAATTACCCGCGCTGTCTATTCCCGCTACCCAGAAAGTCTCTGTGCCACTGTAGTTTGCAGAAACACGCATGTTCAGACCATTGATAGACCCAATATACGTCGCCGTAGCCCATGTCGCGCCCTGTCTAACCTCGTAAGAAGCTATGCTCAGTCCCGATGTTGTATCGGTCCAGCTAAGTTCTATTCCACCGCTCGCTATCAGCGCCGAAGATACGACCGGCGCATTCGGCAAAGGAATATTAACGGTCAAAGTCGCTGGCGCACTCGCGTTACCAGCGCTGTCAACCGCAACTACAGAAAAATTCTGAACCGTCCCGCTTTTTATGAACGCAGAATAGGATGTCGTTTTGCTTGTCGCCAATACTGTTCCGTTAAGACTTACCTGATAATCCAATATTGGCTGATTGTAAGTAAGTGGCTCCGCCCAATTTAGCGTTATCTGAGTGCCTGAAAAACTACTTGTCAGATTGGACGGCGCACTTGAGGGCGTGACAGTAAAAGCCAATGTCGCCGGTGTCGAGCTATAGTGGTTTGTGGTATCAAGAGCGCAAATCATCCAGTTGTACGTCCCCTGCGGAAGAGAGCCTATCGTCAGTTGATTTGCGAGAACCTGAGCGACAAGCGTGCCTGTTGCCCAGTTTATACCGCTGCGAATCTCGTAGGTCGCCAAATCAACGTCAGGCACGCCAGTCCAGCTAAGTTGAACGCCCAAAAGCGTGTTGTATGTCGCTGTAAAGTTTGTAACATTGCTAGGCGGCGCATTTTTACCGATCACCGTATAGCTCGACACTTCCGCGTAGTTGCCGGATGCTTTGCCAAGATTATTGATGGAAAATACCCGAACATCATAAACCTGACCGTCTTGAACGCTCGGAATCTCGATGAAAGGGGAGTTCGTGGTGAAAGTTTGCCAGTTGTCATTCAGACTGGTGCATCTCACTATCACTTTCCATGAGGTTATTCCTGGCTGAGTTCTGTCCCAAGAAATCACCATCTTTGTCAGAATAGTGCCGCCAGCAATGTAGATCGAGTCTGAAACCGTTAATCCGGTAGGAACTGCTGGAATTATGTTTAGATCCGTCAGTTTTGGCTGAACAAGCGCGAGATTATTTTCTATATAGCCGTACTTGCTCGGATTATGTTCAACTGCCGCTATATCAAACGACCCCGGAACTTTACCCTGAGTTACACCAACGACTCTTGCCAGCATTGGCTGAAGGTTTGTTTCGGCAATTATCCATATTGCATTTGCTAGAGGTAATTCTGGCAAGGGCGTAGTCCAGCTTACAGTCTGGACGGGCGACGAAGAAGCAGACTGAGCTAGAACATTATCCACAAAACTACCGTCAGGCATTCTGATGGATATGATCGCTTCCGCTCCGTCATTCAGCGTTACTGGCGCATCCAAAGTCGCAGAGGTCGAAGTGCATGACAAAAGTCTTCCACCAAGTCTCTTTCCCGCTTTAGTCGTATCATGAATTTTTATGATATCGCCAGGCAATACCAGTGCCGCGTCCAACCCTACCGAGAAGGTGATTAGATTCGATTGATACTCTTCTGTGTAGAGTATCCACTTTCCAGCTCTGTGCGCTTGCCCTCTCGACGTGCAGCCAAACGCAACCACGTCTTTAGTTTTAAGACCGTACTTCGCAACAAGCGTCTGATCTTCCACATACTCTATTACTTGGCGATAATATTGGCTAGGGTCTGACCACGAAACCAACACCGCGCTATGCCTGTCTTTTCGTGAAGTGCCAGTATAGTTAAACACGCCGTCAACTACGTTGGCTGGCGTGAAAACCATCACCGGAGTATCTGGGGCGTCCTGCATAAACGAAACCATTCCTCCGCCCCAGAATGTCATTCCGTTAAATACCGATGCCAGACCAGAAATCAATCTATATGCATCCTGTCTGTCTCTTATCCATGCGTTTACGGTAAATCTCGGCTCAAGACCGCCATAGCCATCGCTAACCATGCCGTCGCAATACTGACCTATTTGGTAGAGCTTTGCTTTGTCGATTTGAGATGGCGCAATAAACTGTCCAAGACCGTACCTTTCATTGGTCAGAAGATCGTACATGACCCAGGCAGGATTGTTTGAGAATGCAATTTTGAATGTGCCGTCCCAGACCCCAGAGTAAACTCTGTTTACCGGATCGTAGTTGCTAGGGACCTGAATGTATAAACCGTTGACCAGATATGTTCGTTTTGGAATCGAGCTAAATTGCGACGAGTCCAGCGTGTACGCAATCATTGCCGAGTTCGGGTACGACAAATTTGCATAGATGATTTCAACGTAACTGTTTAGCCACGTTTCATTATTCAGTAACGACGAAGTGCTGTCCGGCGTCAGTCTGACCAGTTGTATCGACCATGTAAGCGCTGGCTCCCCATTCTGATCTCTTGTAGGCAGGCCGTATTGGTAACTTATCTGGTACTTTGATCGAGATTTGCCGTTTACCGTCAGCGGCCCAGACAAATTCTGATACGCAAGTCCGTTCACCGAAATCATGAATTGAAACGATACATTTGTGCCGTATATGCTTCCAGTCGAGGGGTCTTGCGAAGTTAGCGCTGGAAATTCTGCAATTAGTCTTACCGCATTCACATTTGGATTCGTAATCGAAATAACTGCTGGCGTTCCATATTGCGCTCTCACTTCTACGGCATGTGGTGTCTCTACATCCGAAAATCCAGTAATCGGTGACTGATTTTGCTGACCATCTCTAAACTGATAGCTGAATGTAACGGGCAACAGTTGGCCCGTCACTGGGTCAAGTTGATTTGGCACAGAATAGTTCCATGTGCCGTCAGCGCTCATGAGTGGAACATCGTTAAAATAAACAGACTGAGCGCCATTTACCAAGCCCGCAATCTGCCCCTCCCCAAGCAGATCAACAATAGACACAACCGCCTTAGAAAGCAGGCTATCTGGCGCCTCTGTCATCCCACCGCCACCACCTTTACCACCGCCGCCGCCAGCGCCCGAAACTACTGGAAATCTATCTCTGTGTCCGCCGTTGTGAACCCTTATGCCGTCGGCGATGAAAGTGTGATACGGCTCGACGGTAAGATTCCATACTGGTTCACAGCCAATTAGCGCTACGTCGATTATTGGTCTCAAATGACCCATACCGTCAACCAGCGCGTCTTCTATGGCAAGCGTACCCATTTCTGCAAAATTGCCGTACTGATTCAAAACCCAATGATTAGGGGTTATTCCGGTCATTTTGCCGCGCCAATACTTCACGCTCAAAATTGGCTGTGGGTCTTCGTGAAAGTGAACCTTCGTAACTTTAGCCAGCTTTACTTTGCCGTTCTCGTCAAACGCAAGCACCTCGTCGCCAACTTTTAAATCTTCAATGGAAATAGTTTTCCCGCCCTCAAGCTGAACCTGAGTGCCTTTTCTAAAACAACCGCCGCCAGCGCCGCTGACTCGTTTTATTTCTTCTGTACTCGCGTTTATCATGGCATTAAATTAAAGAAGTTGATCTACGGAAAGCGCCGCAGATACCGCTTGCGATCCAACTAGGCATGTACCATATATAAGTGGAACAGGCCCGCCTTGCTGTGTCGTGTTCATTGGACCGCCAAATCCGAAAGACTGCTGAGAAGGTAATTGTTGTGGCGTTAGCATATTTGCCGCACCGCTCAATATCATTGTCATGCCCATGCCGAACATTGTTGTGCCAAGCGCTGTTCCGAACGCAGTCCAGCCAGCCGCAGTTCCCGCGCCTGTCATTACGCCGGCATACGCTGCTAATTCCGGCGCCCAAAAACTGCCAACAATCAACGCTGCGCCAAGAATGATTTTGCCTGCGCCACCACCGGCCCCTTCTACTATTGGGACAAATATTATTTTCTTAACTTTTCTGCGAAGCACGAAGTCTTCCGCGCTCAATTCTTCTTCATTGCCGTTTTCATAAGAACATATAACTCGATATGCGGGGTACTCACGCATATTTCCCCTTATCCATGTCGCAACGCCTGGCTTGTTCGCATCGATCATACGCAGCGCTTCGCCAGGTGAGGACACAACAAGCTCCCATTTTCTGCCGAACTCTTTACCTAATGGTCCTTCTAAAATGATTTCAGTCATTTCATCATGTCCTTATGCCGAAGATGATGCGTCGTGTGTTTTTTCCAAAAACCACCATAAATGTCTTTTCGTGAGAGTCTGCCAGTCTGATGATGTAGGAACACACCGGCGCCGACATACACGCCAAGATGATTGGGGTCATTTGCGCTTATCTGCATCATAAACACATCACCATTCTTTGGTTCCTCGTCGTGTAGCCGGACGAAGCCCTCTTCGCTATAAGCGCTTTTGAATGTCGTGTGTGCTGGCGTTCCATCATTCAAAAAGAAAGGGCGATCACTTAAAGTAATGCCGAATTCTCTTTTGTAGTAATCCTGAACGATCGAATAGCAGTTGAATACGTTCTCTTCGTATGGACGCTCAAGGTAGGGCATTTCAAACGCTTCGGGTTCTATTCTGTTCGGGCCTTCAAACTCAAATTCTTCACCGTTTTTTCTAATCGAAACGATATACCAGGGCAGACCTGATCTCTCGCAACCAACCTTGTCCGCATCCGAAGCTCTCGGTGGAATTTCAACGTGGGTGTGCCATATACCTACCACTTCGCCTAATTCTGTCGCTTTAGCGTAATCAATCGGACATATCGTAAAATTGCTACGAGGATCGCTTGAAATGTTTTTGCAGGCGACAGTTATGGACTTCTTGCCGCTCTTTAAGACAAGACCGCAAGACTCCTGCGGATAATTTTTCTCCGCCTCTTCTTTTATCTTCTTCATCATGTTATCAACCATACTGTGTCACCCCTGGAAAACCACCATACGGATAAGAAGCAGTTCCCCATCTGACCTTGCATGAAGACAGCTTTTTCGCACAAAAATCATTTGCCGCATTCGTCGGCTGATCGTTTACGTCATAATATGCGCCAGTCCAACCGCACTCTGGCCCTCTGTATTTCCACGGACATGAGTTCTGAATAACTTGTCTGTACGGAAGCATTATTCCTGACAGGTCAAGCGCGGATGCCAGCTCCCATTCCACCAAATACTTGTTCTCGGAAACCTTTCTATCCACAAACCATATATCGTCCTCAAGGTGTTGATTTGGGTCTGATTGAGGATTTGTCCCCCTGCTAAAGTTGACCGAATCCAAGTACCGTACAAAAGTTCGCTTTCTTATGACTTTGCAGCCTATAAGGTCGTCACTTCCATCTATAAGCGCAGAGAACAGCCCGCCCGTATTCGCCACTTTTATCTTTGGGCGAGGAGGGGAGCCTCTAGTTATAAAATCGAAACCACTTGCCTCTATTGGTAGAGGTTGATAAACGATTCCCTGCCATACCACGGGGCCGCCAAGTTGATTCGTTCCTGCGTGAAAGTAATACATTGACCCGCCTGCTATCGCTACCGATGTATCCAGCACGAACAGTTCAATTAGTGCGCTAGGCGCCAGCGCTTGAATCTCTTGCGATATGGGCGCAATGCTGATCGTTATAAACGCCGCAGATGCAGTTGTCTGAATAGCATTGTCGTTTCGCTGCAATGCCGCCGCTGCGCTTACCTGTTGCGTTGAGCCTGTCGCTATGTCTATTGCGACATTTATTGATGCCGCCGATAGCGTTGTCTGAACAGCATTGTCGTTAGCCATTATCCGGTTATGCCTTCAAAAACAGCATTAAGCTGATATACCCCGAACCCTATCTGACTAGAGTTCCAATCTCTGCAAATGTAAATTCCGGTATTGTTGAGCGGGTCGGTCCACACAAAAGGGTTCAGAGCTTGCTGCCCTTCGAGAAAGTTTAAAATTTGACTAACTATTGCCTCGCTGCCTGTGAATTTAACCGTCCATGAAGGCAACATGAAGTTAATGCCGTCCGCTACTCGATTTTCGTAACCATCTCCCAACTTAATTTGATAGACGTGCGGTTTCATTCTGCGCTGCGCGCCGATATCTGGACTCCATGTGAATGTGTTGTAGGCCATTTTGTTTTCTCGAATGAGCCATCATTCTAAGTCATAGCTGACTTATTTTCAACAGGATGCGAAAATTCCCTACTACAAATGTTTATTCCCCAGCTAATATATTGTATTGTTGAAGCGTGAAGTCATCTACTAATGGAGGGATAAGTCATGATCAAGTTAAAAATTGCAGTGGCGGTCGCATTTCTTGGTTTTACCGTAAACGCAATCGCAGCCGCCCCAATATGTCCGCACTACGAACAGTCTGAGCTTACTAGCATGACGGACGATCAGCTACAAAATCTGCTTGCAAGGTACACCGTTGTCGAGCAGGACGGGTACGGTAACAGAACAGACGACGATATCGCTTGCGGCATCGAATACGACCGCATCAAGAGCATTATCGACGCCAGGGTGAAAGACGAAATTCATCAGATTTTCGGAAGCAAGAGAGCTATCGAATCCAAAGCTCGCGGGCAGTTGTTTGCAAAAACTCCAGAAGGCAAGATTTACGTCGAAATGCAGAAAATGTGTCATGTCTTTAGCGATGAGGCGGAGCCTTTTGAGGGCTATTTTGATAAAGATAAAAGTGACGAGAGTACGGCTTTATTAGGCGACGCTGTTGTTTGCGACATTAGCATGTCGTACTCCGTAGCTCACGACGAGAACTGCGGAACGCTGGAAGACCCCGATCCTAACGATTCTGACAAGAACGACCCTAAAGTAATGGCGTGCCTTG
>JAEHJW020002887.1_pt1 | contig 22001 bp, 26 predicted proteins | sample 9271431 | NCBI WGS metagenome assembly JAEHJW02 | reverse complement strand
CAGCGCTGGTGGTGCCCGATCTCTATGTCCAGATCGTCCCGCCGCAGAACCTGGTTCTCAACGGTGTTCCGACCGACATCATCGGCGTCGTCGGCACCGCGACCTGGGGGCCGATCAACCAGCCGGCGATCATCGGCACGATGGCCGACTACGTCGCCGCATTCGGCCAGTTGCAGCCGCGCAAATACGATATGGGCACCGAGGTTGCGACCGCGATCCAGCAGGGCGCGCAGAATTTCCGCGGCGTTCGAGTGACCGACGGCACCGATACCGCCGCCCAGCTCGGCCTTTTCTACACCGGAACCAACGGCCCGCTGGTGCTGACCGCGTTCCATACCGGCAGCTTCGGCAATCAGATCACCGGCAGCATCATGCCGGGAAGCCAGGCCGCAACCTGGCAGATCACCTTCAGCCTGCCGGGATTCACGCCGGAAGTGTTCAACAATATCGGCGGCACCGGCGCCGCGTTCTGGCAGAATCTCGTCAACGCCATCAATCTCGGCCAGGGGACGCTGCGTGGTCCGTCGCAGATCGTCGTCGCCTCGCTCGGCAATACCTTGACGATTGCGCCGAGCAGCGAATCCTTCGCCTTCAGCTACGGCACACCTGGCACCGATGGCGCGAGCAATGTCACCACCGCGACGCTGATCGGCCAGAGCACGACACCGCGCGCCGGGATGTACGCGCTCGGCGGGCAGGGCTGCTCGATCGCCGTTCTCGCCGATAGCGACGATCAGACGCAATGGACGACGCAGGCGGCGTTCGGTATCTCGGAGGGGATCTACATGATCCTGACCGGGCCGCAGGGTGACACCATCACCAATGCCGTCGCGACGATCCAGAGCGTCGGTCTCGATAGCTATAGCGCGAAGCTGATGTTCGGTGATTGGATCTGGTGGAATGACCAGACCAACAATCTCCTTCGTCTGGTCTCGCCACAGGGCTTCGTCGCCGGGAGGCTGGCCAATCTTTCGCCCGAGCAATCGAGCCTGAACAAGCCGCTCTATGGTGTCGTCGGCAGCCAGCGTTCCGGCGCTCCCGGCGCGCCGCTCGCCAACACCTATTCCACCGCCGATCTCGAAGCCTTGTTCACCGCCGGCATCGACGTCATCGCCAATCCGCAGCCGGCGGGAAATTTCTGGGGCGTGCGGGCCGGCCACAACACCTCCACCAACCCCGCGAACGACGGTGACAATTATACCAGGCTCACCAACTATCTCGCCGCGACCCTCGCCGCCGGCATGGGGCAATTCGTCGGCGCACCGATCAACGCCGCCCTATTCTCGCAAATCCGCGCGACCCTGCTCTCGTTTTTGCAGGCGATGCTCGGCCAGAGCATGCTCGGCGCGACCGCGAGCGGGAACGCGCCATTCCAGGTGGTATGCGATACCTCCAACAACCCGGCGGCGCGCACCGCGCTCGGCTACGTCCAGGCCGACGTGCAGGTGCAATACATGGCAATCAACGAGAAGTTCATCGTCAATGTCGATGGCGGCCAAACCGTGACCATCCAGAACCAGACCCTGCCGTCCGGGCAGATCGCTTAAGGAGATATTCCCGTGTCGGGCACACAATTTTCCATTGGCAGCGACTGCACGCTGGTCGTCATCGGACCTTCCGGGCAGATCGATCTCACCTATGTCACCGGCTTTGAGAGCCGCCAGCTCACGGCGCAAGTCCGCGTCGATCGTCTCGATGGGGTGCAAATGGGCGCCGAATTGCCGAAGGGCTGGGAGGGCGGTTTCGATCTCGAACGCGGCACCGCCGACGTCGATAATTTCATCGCCGGCGTCGAGGCCGCCTATTACGCCCAAGGGTCGATGCCGACCAGCACCGTCTATCAGTATATTTCCGAAGTCGACGGCTCGGTCTCGACTTTTCAATACAGCAACGTCGTCTTACGGCTCGCCAATGCCGGCTCCTGGCGCGGCGACGCGCCGGTGCGCCAGCGCCTCGAATTCTTCGCCTCCTTCCGCACCCGCGTCTGATGAACGGTCCGCAATCGCGCATCGTCGCCGCGGCCGATACCGCGACGACGGTCACCGACGCGCTCGGGCGCAAGCTCATGCTCCGGCGCATCGGCGCCTTGGAGAAACTGCGTCTGTTCAAAGCGGTCGGGCCGCAGCTCGGGCAGAACGAACCCTATCTCGGGATGGCGCTGCTCGCCTGCGCCGTCGCGGCGATCGATGATCTGCCGCTGCCGGCGCCGGCGAATGAGGGGCAGATCGAGATGGTCGTGCAGAAACTCGGTGACGAGGGCCTCGCCGCCGTCGCCGCCGCGTTTCGCGCCGCCAACGCCGAGAAACAGGCGAACCAGGCCTCGGCAAAAAACTGAGCCGGCACCCCGATCTCATCGATTGTCTCTATCTGGTGCGGAACGGGGTGCCATTCGACGTTGCCTTCAGCCTTCCCGATGATGAGCGTCTCGCCTACGTGGTTGTTCTTGGCACCCTCGAAGGCCGGCGCTTCGACTGGTCCACCCATACCTGGCAGGAGCAAGATCGGTGACCGGAATTGGTGATCTCTCGCGCCGTCTTGCGGCCCTCGATCTCGGCGAACTCAAACGCTCCCTGCTTGCGCGGGCCGCCAATCGCCTGGCCGATGCGGCGCGTCTTCGCGCCGGCGACACAGTACCGATCAGCAGCGAAAGCGATGCGACGCGCGCGGTCATCGCGGCCGGCGGCGAGGAGGCGCGCGGGCGCGAATTCGGCACCAGCGGCGCCCGCCCGCGCCCCTTTCTCGCCCCCAGTGCCGCCGAACTCGGCCCCGAGATCGGCCCCGAAATCGCGGGCGAGATCGCCGCCGAGATCGCCCGCGCCATCGCCGAATTGCCATGAACGACGCCTACACCGCCGGCATCACCCTCACGCTCGACGACGAGGTCTCCCCGGGGATCGCGGCGATCCGCGGTGATCTCGAAAGCCTCAATCAGGCGCTCGGCAAAAGCTTCTCGGAGCTTGCCGATTTGCGCAGCGCGGCGGGCCCGGCGCTGTCCTCGCTCTGGCGCGCGAGTGCCGCCATACGTCCCGCGCAAACCGCCAAGACGCCGGCGGTTGCGCGTGGGGACACGTCTTCCTGGCCGCAAGCCGCACCCATGGCGGCGCACGCCGAGCCGGCGCCGGAATGGCGCGCGGCCGAGCGCCCGGCGCCGGTTCTGCCGGCCCATCCTTTCGCGCCGCCGCCGGCCGAAGCGCCCACCTACAGCGCGGAACAGCGAAATTCGCGGATCGAGGTTCTGCCTTTCGCCTCGGACGCGATCCCGCCCCGCGTTCCCGACCGCGCCGGCGCCCCGATCGCGCCCGTCCCCGCTCGCGCCATCCCCGCGCCGGCGCCGGCGCCCCCGGCGCCGGACGGTCTTGCGCTCGATGATCTCCTCGGTTTGACGCGCAGCATGATCCCGCGCGCGCCCTTCGCGGAGAGTCCCGCGAGCGTCGAGGACGCAGCACCCGAGGGCGGGCGCACGATCGTCATCGGCGCGCCGGCAGCGCCTTTGGAAACCGGCGCCGAGCCGGCGCCTGCGCCGCACACCCGGCCGGCGCCGCAATCCTTCCGCGCCCCAGCCTTCCGCGCCCCGGGTGCGATGGCGCCGCTCTCGCCGCTCTTCGCGGCCGGCCCGCCCGCCGCACCAAGCGGCCCATCGGCTTCGGCGAGCGGCGCCAATTCCGCAATCCGGGGCGATGTTTTTCTCGATGGCGCGCGGGTCGGGCATTGGCTCGGCGAACACATGGCGACGAGTGCGGCACGGCCGCCTTCGGGCTATTCCGGGGTCGATCCGCGCCTTGGCCCGCTCTGGCCGGGAGCGCCGGTCGTTCCCTGACATCTCGCCCATCTAACGCCGCAACACCGGCCGCTCATCGCTTTTCCGCATTTTGCAACGAGGACGCCATGTCCGACGTGACGCTCACGCTCGGCCCGGTGCTTTTTGCCGGGTTCGAGATTCCGCCTTTTCTTTCCTTTGGCGGCGCCCAGCGCCTCGCCGTGCATCGGCTTCCCGGTGGCGCCCGCGTCATCGACGCCATGGGCCGCGACGACGCGACGATCAGTTGGTCCGGCATCTTCACCGGCGCGGCCGCGAGCGAGCGGGTGCTGCTCCTCGACACCTTGCGTGGCGCCGGGCTGACGCTGCCGCTCTCCTGGGACGTGTTCTTCCATTTCGTGGTGATTTCCGAATTCACCGCGGAATATCAGGCAGGATGGTGGATCCCCTATCGCATCGCCTGCACCGTCGTGCAGGACGAGGTGCAGTTCGCCGAAGGCCTGGTCGCGACCCTCAGCGGCCAGGCGAGCAACGATCTCGCCAGCGCCGCCGGCCTCGCGCAAGCGAGCGGCATCGCTTTCACCGGCGCCGAAAATGCGCTCGCGGCGCCGGGCGCGACCACGCTCGGCACCGGTGCCTATCTTGGCGCGCAAAATGCCGTAAGCAGCCTGCAAACCAGCATCGTCGGCGGCATGGGGCAAGCGGCGAGCGCCTTGGCCGGCACCGCGGCGCCGCTGGCCGGCAGCAACGCGCTCGCCGGGGCCAGCGCGCTTTCCGGCGCGACCACGGCCGCCGGAACGCTTGCCGGGCTCGCCGCGGCGCAAGGCTATGTCGGGCGCACCGCGACCAATCTCACCAACGCGAGTTCATGATGCAGACGATCACCATCGCCGGCGGCAATCTGTTTCAGATCGCCGCGCAATATCTCAACGACGCGACGCAATGGATCCGGATCGCGGCCCTCAATGACATCTCGGATCCGATGCTGAGCGGCGTGGTGACGCTGCTCATCCCCGATCCCGATCCCAACGCCACTGGCGGGATCGCGCCGCAATGAGCGGTCTCTTCGGGGATGTCTTTCCCGCCGGCGCCGCGGTCGCGAGCGGCGCCATCGGCACTGGATTGCTCAACGCCGCCGCCGGCGATGGTGCCGCCAGCGGCGGGACGGTGCGCGCCCCGCGGCTTCGCCTGCTGGTCGGCGGCGTCGTCGTGCAAGGTGTTACGGAAGCATTCGTTGCCGCGAACAACCACTACGCCGCCGATCGTTTCACGATCTCGATCGCGCTCGGCGCCGATCCCGTCGCCACCGCTTCGTTCTGGGGCGGACAGGATTTCTTCCTCATCGATCTCCAGGCGGGGTTCGCGCCGGCGACCTCGCCGCTCGGCGCGACCGCCTGGGTCAGCCTCATCCAGGGCGCTGTCGACAGCGTCCAAATCGATGCGCTGCGCCAGACGGTTTTTCTCCAGGGCCGCGATCTGACCGCGGTGTTCATCGAGAGCCGCATCCAGCAGAGCTTCGCGAACCAGACCGCCTCCGACATCGCGACCACGCTCGCCGCCAACCACAACCTGCAAGCGGTGGTGACGCCGACGACGACGCCGGTCGGGCGCTATTACAACAATGAACATGATCGCATCACTCTCGATCAATTCTCCCGCGCGACGACGAAATGGAATCTCCTGGTCTGGCTCGCCGAGCGCGAAGGCTTCGATGTCTTCGTGCAAGGAACGACACTTTATTTCCAGCCCCCGACCCAAACCTCGCTCCCGGCGCTGACGCTTTCCGCCAATCCCGATAGCGCCGGCGGCGCCAACGCCATCGATATCGTCATGGAGCGCGCGCTGACCCTCGCCGGCGATATTGCGGTGACGGTCAAGAGCTGGAGCAGCCGCCAAGGCAGCGCCTTTACCCAGACGGTGACGGCAAGCGGTGTCTCGGGCCTCGCGAGCCAAGGCGCGCGGCCGCAGAGCTACGTCTTCGTGCGCCCCAATCTCACCCCCGATGAAGCGCTGCGCTATGCCACGGCGAAGTTGCAGGAGTTGACGCTGCATGAGCGGGTGGTGATCGCGCGTCTCCCCGGAGAATTGATGCTGACGCCGCGCGACATGATCGCGATCACCGGCACCGGCACCGCCTTCGATCAGCTTTATTACATCGACACCATCGAGCGGGACATTCGCTTCGATGGCGGCTTCACCGAACGCATTCGCGCGAAAAACACCTCGCCGGGCCGGCAGTTCACGCCGCCCGGGAATCTCGTCATCGGCACCACGACGCCGTGAAACCCCGCATCGGAAGACCAGCATGGAACGGTTCCTGAACGCGCTCCGGGCCCATGCCGGCGCGCTCGATCAAGCCATCGCGCAACCGCGCTTCGCGCTCGTCAGCAGCGTCGATCCGACGACCTATACCGCGCGCGTGCTGTTGCAGCCGGAAGGCGTGCTCAGCGGCTGGCTGCCGATCCTGACGTTCTGGGTCGGCAATGGCTGGGGCATGGTGGCACCCCCTTCGCCCGGCGATCAGGTTCTGGTCGTGGCCCACGAGGGCGATGCCGAGCATGGCATCATCGTCGGCGGCGCCTATAGCCTCGCCGCGCCGCCGCCGCAAGCGCCTCTCGGTGAGTTCTGGCTGCTCCATCAGACCGGCAGTTTCGTCAAACTCCTTGCCGACGGCAGCATCGCGGTCAATGCGACCACCCTCAATGTCACCGGCAATCTCGCTGTTTCCGGCACTATCACCGCGACCGGCAATGTCGCCGACGGGCATGGAACGCTCGCCTCGCTGCGCGCCGATTATGACCAGCATACCCATACCGTGACCGGCACCACGACCTCGCCGCCGACCCCGCAAAACTGAAGACCAAGAGGAAATTCCGTTCATGAACGATCTCTTCCAGCAATGGGGGAATGATCTCGCGGTCGACGCGCGCGGCGATCTCGCGCTCGCAAGCGGAGCACTCCGGGTCCAGCAGCAAGTCCTGCGCCGGCTTCTCACCAATCCTGGGGATTATATCTGGCAGCCGCAATACGGCGCCGGGCTCGCGCAATTCGTCGGCCAGCCAGCCAATCCGCTCCAGATCCAGGCGATCATTCGCACCCAATTGGCGAAGGAGAGCGCGGTTGCGCAAACGCCCTCGCCCAGCGTCGAAGTTTCCTACGACACGCTGGGCGCGATCGCCGTGATGATCAGTTACGTCGATGCGGCAAGCGGCCAGACCCAGCTGCTCTCGTTCGGAATCCGGAACCCATCATGACGCTCAATCTACAGAATTTCGCGACCCTCGTACAAAACGCGGCGGCCGCTGTCGCCGGCGCCAGCACGGCTTTGCTCGACCTTTCGGTCGGCTCGGTGCTCCGCGCGGTGCTCGAGGCGAGCAGCTCGGTCGCGCTCTGGCTGCAATGGCTCATCCTCCAGGTGCTGTCGATGACCCGCGCCGCGACCAGCACCGGCGCGGATCTCGACAGTTGGATGGCGGATTACGGCCTGACTCGGCTTCCGGCCATCGCCGCCGCCGGGAGCGTCACCTTCTCGCGCTTCACGCCGAGCAACGCGGCGCTGATCCCGGTCGGCGCCGGGGTCAGAACCGCGGATGGCACGCAGAGTTTCGCGGTGATCGCCGTCACCACCAACCCCGCCTGGAGTGCTTCGCAAAACGGCTATGCCATCGCCGCCGGGGTCGCCTCGGTCAGCGTGCCGGTCATCGCCATCACTTTGGGGACGGCCGGAAATGTGCAGCCGAATACGATAACCTTGCTCGCGACCGCAATTCCCGGCATCGACCAGGTGAGCAACCCGCTCGCCTTCGTCGGGGGCACCAACGCCGAGACCGATGCCGCGTTTCGCGCCCGCTTCGTCAACTACATCAATTCCCGGTCGCTTGCGACCCCGATCGCGGTCGGCAACGCGATCGCCGGCATCCAGCAAGGCCTCACCTATCTTCTTCAGGAAAACATCGATCCCGCCGGCGCCACCCGGATGGGATTTTTCACCGTGACCATCGATGACGGCAGCGGCAATCCGCCGGCGAGCCTGATTGCGACGGTGAGCGCCGCGATCGAGGCGGTGCGCCCCGTGGGATCGAGCTACGCGGTCTTGCCGCCGACCCTGATCGAGGCCGCGATTTCGCTCGACGTGACGCTCGCCGCCGCCGGCTCGCTTGCCACCGTCGCCAGTGAAATCAGCACCGCCATCACCACCTTCGTCGACGCGCTCCCGATCGGCGCGACATTGCCGATCTCGCGTCTCGCGCAACTCGCCTACGATGCCGACCCCACCGTCACCAACGTCACAGCACTCAGCATCAACGGGGTCAATGCCGATCTCGTGCCGCCGGTCACCGGCGTCATCAAGGCGTCCAGTGTGGTGGTGAACTGAGATGGCGACCGGCGATCAGAATGACATGGCGGCACGCATCAAAGCCGTCCTGCCACCGTGGTTTGGCACGCCGAGCCCGATCCTCGCGGCACTTCTCGCCGGCATCGGCGCGATCTGGGCTTTTGTCTATGGGCTGCTCGCCTATGTGACATTGCAGACCCGGATCGCGACCGCGACCGATATCTTTCTCGACATGATTTCGCTCGATTTCTTCGGCGACGACCTGCCGCGCGATCCCGGCGAGAGCGATACCGCGTTTCGTAACCGCATCGACCAGGACATCCTCCGTCCGCGGGCGACGCGCGCCGCGCTCTCGCAAGCGCTCGTCGATCTCACCGGGCGCGCGCCGGTCATCTTCGAGCCCGAGCGGCCGGAAGACACCGGCAGCTACAACCAGGGCGGCGCCGGCTATGGCGCGGCCGGCGGCTGGGGCGATCTCGGCTTGCCGTTTCAGTGTTTCGTCACCGCCTTCCGGCCACAGGAAAACGGCATCGCCAACGTCGCCGGCTGGAACGCCGGCGGCGGCTACGGCATCGGGCCGATCGAATACGCCGATCTGGCGCTCGCCAGTCTCGGCATCAGCGACGGTGACATCGACGCGACCATCGCCGCGGTGATGCCCGCCGCCAGCATCGCCTGGACCCGCATCAGCAACTGACCAACCGGCGCCGCCACCATCGCCGGCAGAGGAGATCCCATGGACCGCAACATCGTCTATCCGGGCGCGATCCCGCTCGACACCGATCTTCTGACCATCAATCGCAACGCCCTCATCGCCCTCGGCTATCTCGTGCAGGCGACACTCGGGAGCAACACCGTCGTCGATGGGCTCGCTTGTGCGCCGACCTCGCCGGCGTCGATGACCATCACCGTCGGTCCAGGCAGCATCACGACACTCACCACCATCGACCCGCTCGCTTATGGGTCGCTGCCCGCCGATAACACCGATCCCTTGGTGAAGATGGGCGTCAACACCACCGCGACGAGCTTCACCCTGACCGCGCCGACCAGCTCCGGCGATTCGATCGCCTATCTCATCGAGGCCGCCTTCCTCGAAAGCGATACCGATCCCGTCGTTCTTCCCTATTACAACGCCGCCAATCCGGCGCAGCCCTATAGCGGGCCATCCAATTCTGGCACGGCGCAGAACACCGCGCGCATCGAGCGCGTGCAGTTGCAGGTGAAATCCGGCGCCCCGGCAACCACCGGCACGCAAACGACGCCGCCGGTCGATAGCGGCTGGGTCGGGCTCTATGTCGTCACCGTCGCTTATGGCGCGACCAGCCTCACCGCCGCGAACATCACGACACTGCCGACCGCGCCGTTCATTCCCTTCAAATTGCCGGCGCTGACGCCTGGCGTTTCGCGCATGACGGCGTTTGGCGAGAGCGGGAGTTGGACGGTGCCGAGCGGGATCTCGCAGGTCCGCGCGCGGGTCTGGGGCGCGGGCGGCGGCGGCGGCGGCGGTGGTGGCGGCGCCGGCGCCGGCGGTTCCGGCGGCGGCTATACCGAGGGGTATTTTCCGGTGACCCCGGGCACCACTATCGCGATCACCATCGGCGTCGGCGGCAGCTCGGGACTGGCCGGCGGCACGACGAGTTTCGGCGCCTTCGCCTCGGCGAGCGGCGGCGCGCCCGGCGGCAGCGGCACCTCGGACGGCTCCGGCATCGCCTCCGCGAGCGGCGGCGCGGGCTCGGGCGGAAGCTTCAACATGCCCGGCCAGTTCGGCCAAAACGGCCTCGTCTTTCCGAGCGGCGGCCTGGTCGGCGGCACCGGCGGCGCGGCCTATACCGGCGCCGCCGCGTTCGGCCCGGCGGGCAGCACGTCCACTAATCTTCCCGGTCTCGACGGCGCTTTTGCCGGTGCCGGCGGCTCCGGCGGGATCGCCGATGCCGCCGGCGGTACCGGCGCCAACGGCCTCGTCATTCTCGAGTGGTGATCAGCAGTTTCGGAGAACGTCATGTCCACGCCCGCAACCCATGTCTGGCAGCCCTCGACCGCGCGCACGGTGGTGCTCGACGGCTTCGTTCCGGTGCCGCGCGGAACGCAACCGACCACGCCGGCCCTGCCGCTCTGGCCGCTCAAGGATCCGAACGATGTGCTCGATTATCAATTCGACATCTCGGCGGCGCTCACCGGCAATCCCGGTGACGGCATCTCGACGCTCACCGTCGCCATCGCGCCCGACAATCCTGGCGATCTGACCTTGAATTCGGCGCTCGCCAATGGCGCCATCGCGGTGCTGTGGCTGGCCGCCGGCCAGTCCGGAACGGTTTACACGGTCACCATCACCATCACCACTTTTTCCGGCCGCAGCCTCGCGCGGAGCGTTCTGCTGCCGGTCTATTCGCTCTCCTCGCTGCCGGTTCTGCCGGACGATCTGATCACCAATACCGGCCTCATCCTCACCGACCAAAACGGCAATCCGATCCTGATCACGAGCACCTGATCATGATGACCATAGACGCCCTGCCGCCGGCGATCTCCGCGGCCGACACCGACGCATTGCCGACCAGCCAGAACGGCATCACCCGCAAGGTTACCCGTGCTCAGCTTCTCGCCGGCGTGCAGCCCGCCTTCGCGCTCGCGCCCAACACGCTTCTCGGCAATCCCGGAGCCGAAATCGGCGGCGCGCAGGCGGTCGGGATTGGTAGCAATCTCTCGCTCGCCAACGGCGTTCTGAGCGCGGCGGCGGCGCCGTATTCGGTTCCCTCGCTCGCCGCCGGCAACGCGCCACAGCCCGGCGATCTCGTGCCGCTCGGGCAGAATGGCGGCAATGTCGCGGTCTCTTACGCGAATTTCATGCAGACCATCTCGACGCTGCCGGGGATTTCCGCCTCCGGAATGGTCGCCCTCGCCAATGGCGCGACGGCGAGCCGGACGATCGCGCAATTTCTCGAAGACAGCGTCAGCGTCAAGAGCTTCGGCGCCAAGGGCGACGGCGTCACCGACGACACGGCGGCGATCGATGCGGCGCTTGCCTCCGGCCGGCCGCTGCGCTTCGGCCCGAACACCTATCTTTTGAGCGGGCAATGGACGACCAGCGCCGCAAGCGCGGTGCTCCTCGGCACGCCCGGCCAGACGGTGATCCGGCGCGGCGCGCAGGCGACTGGCGGCGCGTGGATTTCCGTCTCCAGCGCGTCGTTCTTTGCCTCCGGCATCCTCTTTGACGCCAACGCCGCGATCACCACCGATAGCTGGGCGGTCCTGGTGACGCCCAGTTGCACCAAAGCCGTGTTCGAGACTTGCGGCTTCACCGGCGCCGGCGGGCCGACGATGGGCTCTGGTCTCGTCATTCAGGCGTCCGACCCCGAGAGCGTGCAATACGAAATCCGCGATTGTGAAGCCTATGGCAACGCGATCCACGGGATCTGGGTGCAAGCGGTGATGGGTGTGGCGATCACCGGCACGCGCGCCCATGACAATGGTGGCTACGGCATCGTCATCGACTATACCGATCCCGCTTTCATCCAGAAGCTGCATCTCTGCCTCGTCGCCGAGTGCCGCACCTGGAACAACCAGCGCGGCATCTCGATCGGCAATTTCAATCAGAGCAACACCACGCCGCCGCTCTGGGGCAACGCCAATCCCGATGCCCTGGCGATCCTGGTTGCCAACAACATCTGTCACGACAACAGCGATTACGGCATCGCGGTCGCAGGCCAAGCGCTTGCGGTCACCGGCAATATGCTCGTCGATAACGGTGCCAACGGCGCCGGTCTGCTCGCCAATACCGCCTATAGCCTGGTTTGTGGCAATACCATCGTCTGGCTTTCGGGCACCGCACCCTACGGCATCGACAGCGGCGGCGCGATCCATGGCGATATCGTCGGCAATTTCATTTCCGGTGCCGCGATCGGCATCAATCCCGGCGGCAGCCAGAATATGCGGATCTCGCGCAACCGCATCCAGGAGAGCACGCTTTGGGCGATCCAGGTCAACAACGTCGAGACCGATGGCCACGGCAATAATTTTGGCATCGCCTGCAACAATCTCGTGATCACCGATAACTGGATCGGATTTTCCGCAGGTGGCGGCATCGTCCTCCGTGACGGGCCGCAGACTGTCGCAATCGAGCGGAACCGCTTCATGGGGGCGGGTTCGGCGACGATCGCGCAATGCCTGACTGTTGCGACCGATTCCGTTCTCATCTCCGGCAATTCCTGGAATGACACGGCGCTCCTCACCATCAATCCGCTGGTCAGCGGCAGCGGCCCGCAAACCCTCGTCTTTCCCGATATCGCCGATGAAATCATGATCACTTCGGCGGCCGGGCCGGTCGCGACGATGGTGTCCTCGTCGCAATACGCGATGGCCGGCGCGATCGGCTTCGTCGGCGTCGTCGCCGGCGGGACGAACTATACCCGGGCGAGTGTTGCCATCGGCGGGCCCGGCACCGGCGCCGCGGCAACCGCGCTGATCCGCAACGGCGCGATCATCGGCATCGCGCTTTCGGCGCCGGGCAGCGGCTATGGCGCGATCGGGGCGACGGTTCCGGTCACCATCAGCGGTGACGGCACCGGCGCCGCGGCGACCGCCTATGTCTCGGCGCCGCTCGCAACTGGCCGGCGCATCCGCACGCGCTGCAACGAGGCGGTTGTCTTCACCCGCGTCGGGTCGGCGCCGTTTCAGGAAAATTGGACGCTGTTTGATCTGACGGTACCGGCGAACAGCGAGGTCGAGTGGACGGTGACCTATGGCGCGTGGCGCGCCGGCCTCGTGCCGCTCGGTGGCTATTTCGCCTTTCCCGGCGACGGCTCAGTGACGTTCGGCAGTGTCAATGGCGGCGATGTGCGTCTTCATCCCAATGGCGCCGGCGTGCTTCGCATCACCTCCGATGCCGCGCCCGAGGGGGTGATCTCGACCATCGGCACCGGCTCGCCGGAGGGTGTCGTCACCGCGCCGCCCGGTTCCGATTACCGCAATCTCGCCGGCGGCGTCGGCGAAACATTCTGGGTGAAGCAGACCGGAACCGCGGCCACTGGCTGGGTCGCCATCGCCTGAATTCGGCTCCCTTCACGAAAGGCATCGCCATGCCCACCATTCCGCAACTGCCAACCGTCACCTCGGTCAATTCCGATGACGAGCTGCCCTTGCAGCAAAACGGCGTGACCAGTTCGGTTACCGTCGGAACCTTGCTCTCCGGCACCGAGCCCGCGCTCACCGTCCCGACCGGATCCTTGCTCGGGCGCGCGAGCCTTGGCGCCGGCAGCCCCGAGACGATCGCGATCGGCAGCGGCTTGGCCTTCGCCAATGCCACGGTTTCGGCGAATATCGGCACCATTGCCGGAACCGTCGCCGCTGGCAACGATCCGCGCCTGACCGGCGCGCTCCAAAGCGCGAATAATCTCTCCGATCTCGCCAATGCGGCGCTCGCGCGCGGCAATCTCGGCCTCGGTAGCTTGGCTGCACAAAACGCCGCCGCGGTCGCGATCAGCGGCGGCAGCGTCAGCGCGACCGATCTCTCCAACGCGACCGCGATCGCGAGCGCGACCACGGCGGCGCGCACACTCGCCGCGCGCTTCGCCGATCGCCTCAATGTCGATGATTTCGGCCTCGCCCGCAACGGCACCACCGATGATTCGGTCGCTTTCGCCGCCGCCGTGGCCGCCGCGAGCGCCGCCAACAAGGCGCTCCATATTCCCGCCGGCGGCCCGATCCTGCTTGGCGGCGCGGCCCAGATCACGCTCCAGAACGTCACGCTGATCGGCGATGGCGGCACCGATTTCGGCTATCCCTACGGCAGGAACGGCAGCCAGATCTGGATCACCGGCACGGCGCAATCGCCGTTCCTGATCGGCGCCGCGGTGTTGATCGAGCGGCTCTGCTTTTACTACCCGAACCAGTTCGACCAGCCCGGCGGCCCGATCGTCTATCCGCCGCTGTTCCTCGGCATGACCGGGATTTCCGCCGTCGCCGATGTCGTTTTTGCCGACAATCAGGTGACCAACGCCTATGATTTCTTCACCGTCCCGGCCGCGACCACGGTCGGCGATGTGATGTTCACGCGGAACCGCATCTGCGCGCTCAATGTCTGCTTCTCGCTGCCCAATGTCGCTGACATCATCTTCATGTCCGACAATTTCTTCTCCTGGGGCGTATTCCAGGACGAGATGCTGCATTACGGCGGCGGCGCGGCGGCGACGGTCGCGGTCACCCTGACCCTCGCCGCCGGTGTCGCCGCCGGCAGCACGATGCTCCCGGTCAGCAGTGTCACCAATCTGGTGCCCGGCATGCCGCTCAGCGGTAATGCGGCGATCCCCTATAACGCGACCATCGCCGGCATCTCCGGTGATACCATCACCATCACCGTGCCGACCCTGGCCGCGCTCGCCGGCGGGGCGACGTTCCAGGCGATAGAGAACAGCTATTATCTCCGCGAGTACGCGACCACGCGGAGCGTCTGGCTCCTGGTCTCGGGCAACGGCAGCGCGAGCGCGCCATCCTCGACCACGAATAGCGGGCCGATTTCGGTCGGCAACTTCGTCTTCGGCTACCGCACCGCCATTCTCGTCGATGGCGGCACGCTCGCCGGGAATTTCACCGAAACCAATTTCGATTCCATCGGGTCGGTGCTGCGGGTGATCAACAACGGCACCTTGCAGACCACGCATTTCGAGAATTTCAGCGTCTATGGCTATATCGCCGGTGATACCTCGGCGCCCCTGCCGCTGTTCCTGATCGACAATCCGGCGCCGAATGCCGTCGAATCCGCCTCCGGTGCCAATCTCATGCTGACCGTCGCCAACATGGAGGTCGGCTTCTGCGAGGGCATGATATTCGACATCAAGGGTGATCATGTCTATGAAATTCGCGTCACCGACAGCAAGCTCACGCGGTACGCCCATAACGGCGTGATCTCGCCACAACCCGCTTTGCGGATCGACGCGCCCAATGCCCGGCTTTCGCTCATCGGCAACGAAATACTGCCCCAGGATGGCGGGGTTGGCGTGCAGATCAGCGCCATTCTCGCGGCCACCATCGTCGGCAATTGCTTTTCCGGCTGCAACCTGCCGCTCGACATCGAAACCGGCGCCGGATTCCTGACCCTCGCCGGGAACACCTCCGTCGGCACCAATGGCGCGAGCGCGATCGCAACCAGCCTGCTCGCAGCCAGCGCGGTCAGCGTTGCCGGGACGGCCACGGCTGGCGATGTTCTGACGCTGACCGTCTCCGGGAGCGCGCTCATCGGCGGCCCGGTCGCGGCGAGCTACACGGTCGCAAGCGGTGATACCGCGGCGAGCGCAACACTCGGCCTCGCGAACGCGCTCACCTCGGCGATCACCATCGTGCCAGCAACCATTCTTACGACGGCCCCTTCCGGCGCAACCACGCTCACCCTTTATGACGCGAGCGCGCTCGCCGTCGGCATGGTCGCCTATGGCAATACGGCTATCCCCGCCGCGACGCGGATCACCGCGATTTCCGGCAATACCGTGACGCTGAGCGCGGCGATTACCGCCGAGATCGCGTTCAACGGCGCGGTGACGTTCGCAAGCCCGCTCGCCGTGCTCTCCGGAAGCTTTGCGCCGGCCTCAGGGGTTTTTGTTACCGTGCATCCCGGCACGGCGACGCTCGTGCTCTACGCGCCGGGCGCGGCCGGGCTTTCTTTCGCCGCGACGACCTCGAGCGGGGCGAGCGAGACCCTCACCATCGCCGCGCTCGCGACCAATGCCGCCGGCAATATCCATGATGTCGGCAATGGCTGGGACAAGCCGAGCTATGCCTATGCGCCGGCGCAAAATGGCGTCGTTGCCGGCGCGGTCAACGGGCTTCGCCTGTTCGGCGCGGTGAGCGGCGCGCCGGCCGGACTCGCGAGCGCCGGGAGCGATGCCGCGGTCGATCTCGAGGTCGCGACGCAAGGCAATGGCATCCTGCATTTCTCGGCGAATGGCAACGATGTCATGCGTCTCGTCTCGACCAGCGGATTTGCGAATTACCTGACGCTGTCTCCGGGAAGTGCTGGCGCGCCGGCCGGTATCAGCAGCGCCGGCGCGCTCGGCGCCAACGGTGTCACGCTCGCCGGCGCCGGCGATGGCGCGGTCTCGCTCGGTTCCGCCGGCGCGAGCGGTTCGCCGGTGGCCCTCCTCGGGGCCCGCGCCGAGCAATCTTACAGCTATCAAACCCCGGCGAGTGGCGCCGCGATCACGGTTCCGAATAATTGCTCGCTGTTACAGATCGCCGGCTCGGCCGCGCTCGCTGCTCTCAGCGTGACGCTGCCGGCGGCGCCGATCGACGGTCAGGAAGTGACCCTCGCGACCCTTCCCGCCATCACCGCGCTCACCCTTGCCGCCAATAGCGGACAGACCCTTGCCGGCGCCGCGACGGCGATGCCGGCGAACAGCGCCATCCGCTTCATTTTTTTCGCGACCGGCTCGCTTTGGGCGCGCCTGCAATAGGAAGTTCACACCATGGCCCTCTCCAAATCGCTCGATCCCGATCATACCGGCGCGCCGGCGCAATATTGGCGCATTCTGCATCGGCAGGATTTTCTTGATGCCAAACGCATCGAGATCACCCTCGCCGGCTATCTCTCCGAGGCCGCCCGGCGCGCGGGGTGCAACCCGCTCGGCACGCCGCGGCGCTATACGCTGACGTTCGCCGATTTCCCGAAAGCGACGGACTGGCACGCGATCACCACCGCGATGCTTTATGCCGCACTCAAGGAAAAACTCGCCAAGGCCGCGACGGAGGCGCGTGACGGCAACCCGAGACGCTGGCCGGAGCTGAATGGGGCTGCGGTCGATCCGGCGCTCGCCGGCGCCGGAGATGCGTGATGGATGACGGCCGGAACCATCACGTTCGTTTCGATGGTGTCGTCACCGCCGGCAATCTTCTCTCCCTGCTCGGCATGGTCGGCGCGGTGATCAGCTCGGTGTTCTACGTCGCGGTGACCGTCGGCCATGAGGAAGAACGGATCACCGCCGAAATCACGCTGCGCGAAAAATCCATCGAAAGCCTGCAACAACAATTGATCGCGGTGCGCGCCGATGAAGCCGATCGCTTCGCCGGCATCGGACGGCGGATCGACGAGAGCGTGGACGCCGAGCGGGCGGTGATCGCCCAGATCAACGCCTCGCTCAGCCAGATCAACACCCGCCTCGATACGGCAATCATGAGCGCCCATCCACATCCGCTCGATAGCGACGGGCGCTGAAAGGACTCTCCGTGACCATCCGGGATTTTCTCCGCCAACCGAGCACGGTTGCCGGGCTCGCCGCCTTGTGCGGCACGCTGGACGCGGCACTCAGCGGGCAGATGACCTGGGCGCACGCGCTGCCGTTTCTCGTCGGCGCCGTGGTCTCCATCCTCCTCCCCGACAACAGCGGCGCCAAGGCCGATGCCGAGGCGCTGGTGCGCGCCGCCGAAACTCTCGCGAGCCAGACACGCTCGCAAACCACCGAGACGCAATCACAGGAGAAGAAATGATGCGCCCCTTCCCCATCGCCGCTGTTGCCGGCAGCGCTTTCCTGCTCGCCGCTTGTGTCAATGGCGCGGTCTCGCTGCCCACCATCGCGACCGATGCCGACACTATCGCAACCGGGCTTGCCGCGGCGGCCAAGGACATGCGCGACGCCAATCTGTTGAGCGCGGCGCAGCTCGTGCAGGTCGATGACGCGCTATCGGCGGTGCAGGCCGCTTCCGCCGCCGTGGCCCAAGCGACCAGCGCCGCCGCCGCGCAGCCCGAGGTGGAACAGCTCGCGAGCGCCGTCAACGCCATGGTCGCGGCCCTTTCCGAGGTCGCGACATTGCCGGCGCCGGTGCCGGAAATTCTCGCCGCCGCCAATGTCATGCTGCCGGTGCTCGAATCCGCCGTCGGCCTCCCCGCCCCGGTCGGCGCGGCGCAAGCGATGACGCCGGCGGAAGCCAAGCTTGTGCTCGCCGAGCAGGCAGCCGAGTTCCGTGCCGGACACTGAGGTTTTCGCGCGCTGCTTCGCCGAGACCGTCGGCGAGGAAGGCGGTTTCAGCGCCGATCCCGACGATCCCGGCAACTGGACGGGGGCTCGCCCCGGCCTCGGCGCCTGTCGCGGCACGAAATTCGGAATCAGCGCGGAGTCTTATCCGGCGCTCGATATCGCGTCCCTCTCGCTCGAGGACGCGAAGGCGATCTACGCCCGCGATTACTGGGCGCCGATCCAGGGTGACAAGCTGCCGCCGGCGCTGGCGATGATCGTTTTCGATGCCGCTGTCAACGCCGGCGTCGGGACCGCCATCCGCTGGCTGCAAGGGGCGCTCGGCGTTGCGCGAGATGGCATCTTGGGGCCGCTCACCCTCGCCTCGGTTCCGGCGTCTTTGGAAAAACTCAAGACCCTCTGTGCCGAGTTCCAGGCGGCGCGGCTTGCCTCCCTCCCCGCCGATCCGCGGTTCCTGCGTGGCTGGCAGACCCGTATCTGCCGCGTCTCCCTCGCGGCGGGAGGGGTGCTCGATGGTGGATGACAGAGAGCTTGCGGCCATCGCCGGCGATACTTACGTCGCGGCGCCGACCTGGCGCGCCGGCGATGTCCACGCGCTTTTCACGCGCCGTCCCGGCCTTCGCATCATCGCCGTGCGCGGCACCACGGCAGACCCTTCGGACTGGCTCCGGGATCTGTCGGCGATGCCGGCGCATGATCGCGATCTCGGCTTTTGCCATCAGGGATTTTTGACGGGCGCGCGCTCTCTCTTCGCGGAGATCATCGGGCACGGCGCGGCCCCGGGGATCAGCGTGCGCGGCGCCGTTCTCACCGGACACAGCATGGGCGGCGCGATCGCGTTGCTGCTCGCGGGCGTGCTCACCGCGCGGGAAATGTCACCCCGCGCCGTCGTCACTTTCGGTGCGCCGCGCTGCGGCTCGTGGAAACTGCATCGGCTTCTGCGCCGTGTGCCGCTCCGGCTTTATCGCAACGGCGACGATCCGGTGCCCGATGTCCCGTGGCTGCCTGGGCTTTATCTCCACCCCCGCGCGCTGATGCCGATCGGCGAGCCGGCGTTCGATCCGCTCGCGGACCACCCCATCGCCGCCTATCGCCGCGCGCTCGCGGCCATCGAGGAAACATGCTGATGGACCCTCTCATTTTGACCTTCGTCGTGTGCCTTATGCACGCGCCGACGAGTTGCGAGACGCGCTCTCTCGATGCCCCTTTTTCAACCCCGGTTGCGTGCCTGATGGCCGGTCAAACTGAAGCCGCGCGCTGGATCCATGACCATCCCGCGTATCGGCTCGATAGCTGGCGCTGTGGGCGCGAGGAGAAAACCCTGTGACCGATCACGCGATGATGAAACTCGGCCGCGTGCGGAGCGCGCCCGACCCCCGCCTCCCGCCACTCCGCGCCTATCTCACGGCGACGCTCGCGAGCGCCCCCTCGGCCGACTGGTATTCCCGCGTCTCGTCGTGGCCGATGCTCGCCAATGATCAAGTCGGGGACTGCACCTGTGCGGCCGTCGGGCACGTCATCCAGCAATGGACCGCTTACACGGACGCAACTCCGGTGGTGATGAATGATGCCGAGGTGCTGGCGGCTTACAGCGCCGTTTCCGGCTACGTCGCCGGCGATCCCGCGACCGATCGCGGCGCGCTCTGCGCCGACGTGCTGCGCTTCTGGGCGACGGCGGGGATGACAACGCCGGATGGGGGGCCCGACACGCTCACCGGCGCGGCGGCGATCGCTGCGCGCGACGCCAGCGAAGTGCGGAGCACGATCGCGACCTTCGGCAACGTCTACGCCGGAGTAGCCCTCCCCCTCTCGGCGCAGACCGAAGACGTCTGGGCCGCGACCTCGGACGCGCCGGGCTCGTGGGGCGGTCATTGCGTGCCGCTCGTGGGCTACACCCCCACGGGGCCGATCTGCGTCACCTGGGGGGCGCTGAAGCAAATGACCTGGGAGTGGTGGGCGACCTACGCCGAGGAAGCTTACGCCCTGCTTTCCCCGGACTGGCTCCGCGCCACCGGCACCGATCCGGCGGGAGTCGACTGGGCGCGGCTGGACGCGGATATGAGGGCGGTGAGGGCGGGGCAGTGCGATATGCTGCCTTGATATCGCGGACGGGTTGTCTCATAAATTAAGGAGGAAAAACAGATGCAGCGCCCTCCCCATCTCCCGGACTTCGACGAACCTCCTCTCAACGAGGTGGTTCTGGGGGTGCAGTTCGCACCGTTGACGCCGTTTAATTCGGTGTATCTGAGAGAGATTTGGGATCTGTACCGAGACAAATATCCCAAGGTGCAGGAGTTTGCGTCGCTCCCACCACACTTTGAGACTTTCGGGGGGCAAGAGATTCTCCCTCCGTTTCGGGTCCAGTTCGGGGGTGCGCCACCAGGAAGCCGGATATGGTTTGTCGCTGAGGAAGAGAATCGTCTGCTTCAGTTTCAGCCCGATCGCTTTTTAGCAAATTGGCGGAAGAACTCCGATCAACATCACTATCCCAGATTCGAGGCCATCGCTGAGACCTACCGCATCGACCTGGACAAGTTGGCGGCGTATTTACATGAACGCTTCCGCCATGTGATGGACATTAATCAGGCGGAGTTAACTTATATAAATATTATTGAGGTAGACGATTTTTCCGAGATAAGCAATTGGCTAAACTTGCTGAACAATGTTTCGATCGACGTTGAGGGGCTAGTGGTAGACCTTAGGGAAATAATAAAGAACGGAGAAGATAGGCCATTTGCTAGGTTTTATCATTCGGTCCAGGCAGTTCGTTCCCTTGACGGTGGGCGTAAAGCAATTAATCTCTCATTGTCCGTTCGGGGGAAGCCGGAGTCCAGAGACATCAACTCCGCAATGATGTTTTTGCAAATCGCCAGAGAAGCAATTGTAACGAGATTCGATAAAATAACGACAGAAAACGCGCACACACATTGGGGGAAGAAGAAATGAACGCGGTATTCCCGTTAGGATCTGCGTTTCAAGGCGGTATGTCTGATTGCAGAGCGTCAGAACTGACGGAGAGTTCGTCTTTGTCTCCGCGAGGCACAAAAATTGGGGTGCCCTACCCTAAATCCTCTTGGATTGCTGACCTCCGCGAAAGGCTGAACGAACTCACATCTCTCTCAATGGGATGGGACGGCTATCAGGGGCGCCCGGTCAGTTTTAGCTGTGCCATGTTCGCGGCGAATCTGATCGAACGGCTTTTTGTGGAGGATGTTCCGCCGCCTCAGCTCGTGCCCGGCGCCGACGGCACGCTCCAGATGGAATGGCATCGTAATGGTTTTGATATAGAAATCGATGTTTTGGCGCCTTACGAGGTGTTTGCTGTTCGTAGAAACCTTCGGACTGACGAAGTAGAAGAATTGGAACTCGAAGCGGAATATAGCGATCTGGGCAGGTGGATCGCCAATCTGAGAGATACGCCTGCATCTGAAGTTCACACGGCAGCCTAACTCCGATGGCTGTGCAGCCTTATGACGAGGCCCGCATTGAAGCAACCGATGTCATTATCCGACGAGTAAACCGAAAACAGCACGTCGTGTGGGACGAAAACACAAAGAAAGAACGGATAAGCTCCAAATTATACCAAAAATCATCGGGTCAAGATGCCGGCATGTCGGTTGACATTGAGGCACTCATGCTTGCGGACGGAGTGTGCCCAAAAAAATTTGTCACAACACCCGTGTTTATGGGCTCTGTTGCCTTTTCTGCTGGTCAAGTCAGAACCCTTGGCTTGTGGGTGGGATACGATCCCATCCCGGCCAGCCAAAGCGACCCGGGGAACCCTTACCACGGCGAGGTCTGGACGACGGGACCGAGCAAGAGATTCTCGGACGCCCAACGCAGGGGGCTCGCCAGTGCTGCGCGTTGGTATGTCCGGTTACCCGGCGTCGATATTCCTTAGCCGCTAACGAACACATCCCGCTCGCGCCGCCGTGCGCCCCCTGGCAAGCGCCCG
>JAEHJW020009932.1_pt1 | contig 22009 bp, 24 predicted proteins | sample 9271431 | NCBI WGS metagenome assembly JAEHJW02 | reverse complement strand
CAAAAACATCCGCCAACCGCAACTTGCCTTCTGTCTCCATAACTCCTCCTGGAGACAAAAGAACACCGCACCACCCCGCTGGGTAGTACCTAACCAGCTACACCTCGTTCATGCGATTGCCCTGGGGGATTCGCAGGTCGAGCGGGCGCCAACGACCAGCGTCAAAACTCTGAAAGGACGTAACAAGCGCGGCCGACGATGCGATCGGCAGGTTGCTCATTCGCCGCCAGGGCAATCAGGAGCACTGGAATTTGCTGATTTCGAGGGCGAATGACGAGACGGTCCGACTCAAACTCAACGAAACACAAATGGAGCGCGTCAGAGCTGCGTACGGCGTAGACGGTAGGAGGCTGTAAGCGATAGGGCGTGAGTGAGTTGTAATGGCGGTCAATGACTACGATAAAGTGTTGGCGAAGGAGCGGTTCCATCGCCGCTGCTTGTATGGCATCCACACGAACGGCGACGAAGCGTTGCCAGAGATCTCTTCCTGGGAGAGGATGGGCACGGGAAGAGTGGATGACAGCCTCTGGCACCTCAATGGTGTCGATGATTTCCGGGGATTGAATACGGGCGGAGGACGCCGCAGCCGTATGAGTGACGACGGCCACGGTTTGAGTCAGCGAGGCATTCCGTCCGCGAGGAGGGACGCACGGCAACGCGTCCGCGGGAAGCAAGTCCAGTATGGACAAGTTTTGGGCGACGAGTACGCGATCAAGGCCCTCAAGGCTGAGAGAACGTTTTCGATTCAGAAAGTTGGAGATATGTGCCTGTTGAAAATCTGTAGCCCGGGCCAAGGTCGAACCGGTCAGGAGTCCGCGATCAATTCGCCGCAGGATTTCCAGGCGAAGATTCTCGTGAAGAGTATCGAACGTCATATCCTCACTATAGCATAAAGATATAATAAGAATCAATGTATATCATGTAACATATAAGGTACATTGGATGATTCCTGTATTTGCGTTCCATCTTGGAACTTGTGAATATCTTTAAGATAACTTTATCTTGACAGATTTCATTCCTGGTAGTATTACAAACAGACCGTCTAACTAGCGAAGAGATTGAACACCGTTGGCCTCCCTCTCCCAAATCCAGGTCATTACGATGAAGTGTCTCCGTTCGTCCACTGCTGCAACGCGGGGGCGAATGGCGGGTCACTTCCAAGCAGCCGATTGAATCACACATGGCTTCGACTCTGGCAAGAGACGTTTGCTTGCTTCGATCGAGACCCCTTTACGGACATGAAGCAGTCCGTAATTGCCGAGCGTTGGGTGTGCGAGATCAAAAAGCCACAATAGTTCACGTCGGGGACGTGCCAGCTGGGCCAAAACTGAACCATAGAGTTCATTGGCTAAGCAGTCTCCGCAACCGCTTCCTGGGACGAGGGTAAACCGCGTTTTCACGGGGAGATTGAATTTTTGCCTTGGAGAATATTTAGTCATGAGCCATTCCTGTCTGCACTTGAAGATCTGTGAGGGATGCGGCCGTCTCTGGCTCCGCGACCACACAGTAAAGGATGTTTACTGCCGTCAATGCACCGTCCACTTTTCAGACTTTCCGGAGCCGCGAAGCCGTCGAGCGAAAGGGCGTCCTAAAAAGGAACGACTTTCTGCGGCAATGCTGGCAATCGAAGGGGGCCTGCGATGAGTGCTGCCGCCCCCTTGTACGATCTGCACGCTTGCGAACAAATCCGACTTGTCTCCGCGAAAGGCCGATCGACGCAAACATACGAAGAAGGGCAAAGCAAAGTTCAGCCCAAACCCGAGCTTGCTTTCTACAGGAAGTACACCGAAGCCATGTTGCGAAGATATATGCGGCTATCCATGAGTGTCGGGAGAATGCCTGCACTGCTGGGTCACGATGCTTTTCGAGGAAAGATGAGTACTTACCGAGTGACGAGTTTTGAAGACTCTGTAATTTTTGTTTATGACGTGGAAAAATGCCTGAAAAGGCTCGATGGCTTTTCCCAGGAACTAATTCGACGTATAGCCCTGCAGGAATATACGCAAGGCGAAGCAGCGGGGTTATTGCAGGTCAGTCTGAGAACAATTGTACGAAGATATGGAGAAGCGGTCGATTCGCTAACTCAGATCTTCATGGAATACCGGTTACTCAACATAGATCCAATGAATGAGTCAAGCAAAACGCGATGATGGTTTCGATAAGTTGTTGATAAGGCGGGGCCTGGCAGGGGAGCGGAATGGCGTGCCATTGCGCTCTTCTCTGCTAACCTTAAGTCAAGATGAAAGCAAAATACAAGAGGGCAGATCGATCATGCCGTCGTAACTTAATGCAGCAATCGCTGGCTGCCTTCGCGCAGGTAATACCGTAGATTGGATTTGAAAGGAAAAGATAAAGCACCGGCCGGCGATGGCCGTTTCTTTATCTTTTTCACGTTATGAGACAGGTGGAATGACGTGTCGAAGCAAAGGTCGAGCCGTAGCGCTTTTATAGTGAAAAGAGCCGTCCGGAAGCGAGCACCGTGTGCGAACGGTGGACAGACTGCGGATGTAAAAGTGCCTCCCCAGAAAAAGGCCCAATATTGCGACGTGGCCCGATCGCAGGTGCTCGCCGCGTGGCCACAAATTTTACAAGGGCTGATCAAAAAGGCGGTGAGTGGCGGATACCAGCAGACCAAATTGCTTTTGGATCTTTGCGAGTTAGCGTCGACGGAGCCGCTTCATTCAAGTCAACAGTCTAAAGAACAGCTCTGCGACGCGTTGCTTGATAGCTTGAGGCTACCGTCGCCGGAGTAAGTTGCGAGATTGCGGGGCAGGTAAGACATCAGAGGAAGGAACTGAGAGGAACAATGACGACAGAGACAAAAAAGCGTCGAATTCCATCCGTAAACGCAGGCTTGAAACGGCTGCGAGCAATATTCTTATGGCAATTCTCTGGCTTGGCTCTGTGCATCGCTGCTGCAACATTCACGTGCCTGGGACAAGTGACGACAACGGCCGTGCAGGACACGGTTTACCACGCGGACGGCACCGTGGCGACGGGAACCATCCTGGTAACATGGCCCGCGTTTGTCACGGCGCAAGGAAATACTGTAGCTGCCGGGAACCTGACCGCTCAGATCGCAGCCGGTGGACAAGTGACCCTGAACTTGGCCCCGAACGTAGGAGCCACACCTGCAGGAACTTATTATACCGCCGTGTATCACCTGGACGACGGTACGGTGAGTAAGGAGTACTGGTCAGTACCGAACGTACCAACTACGACGGTCGCCGCGATACGGAGTCTTGTGATGCCGGCAAGTGTGGCCGTGCAAACAGTTACCGCGACAGAAGTCAATTCGCTCCTTGGAAGTTACCTTCCACTCGACGGCGGAACACTGAATGGAGCATTGCAATTACAGGCGGACCCGCAAACCCCAATGCAGGCGGCTACGAAAAACTATGTAGACAACGCAGTTGCTCCTGTTGCCTCAGTTGCGAGCCAGGCAATTTCATCGGTACCAAAAACAACTCAGGCTGTCCAGCAACCTGTTGGATCGAACCTGGCGGTGAATATCTTCCAGGGTGGATACTACGCCAGTCAGTTTCAAACCGGCAGCCTGAACAACGGCATCTCCAACCTGGTGAACGGTACAAATTGTGCGACAAGCTCCCCAAATGGATTGAGCGGTTGCACAGTTTATGTTGACCCGACCTATAAGAACATAGAAAATCCACAAGGATACGGCGCGTACATCTTTGGCGGCAATACCGCAAATCTGGCGTGGCCTTTTGATACCCATGTGCATGACGAAAGGAATGGAGTCACCGCCGATTATTACGAGAACCCGTTTTCGGTAGTTCCGCAGCAAACTGCCGGCCAGACCATCACCACAGACTATACTCTGGACTTCCAGAAATGGCCCTCCTATCAGGGCAATGAAGCCAGCTCCGAATATCTGGAAACAACCGACTATGCCGGTGGGTACAACTTCGACAACTACTTCGGGGCGGGACAGCCTCAATACTTCTTCAAAACCTACTACAGCAACCTTTCGATGGCCACCACGAACTACTCTTCCGGTCAGCAGGAAGCCATTGAAAACGTTGTCAATTGTCATGGGGTGGGCGACTGCCTTGCCATGACCACACTGTTGACATGCGATGGCGGCATGAATACAGCCAATGACGAGGGATGCCATGCTGGAGACCTTCAGATCACCGAAGACCCCGTTGTTTATAAAGGAACGATGACTGCGGCGGCCGCCATAGGGGCCACCCTTGTCAGTACAAACGGAACAGCGGGCCAGGGAACTGAAGGCCAGGACCGCCAATTGCTGGATACGAACCCAACGGTTGTCCTGAGCGGGACTTCCATCACGGGGTATGTCGGAGCGCAGGCCACCGGGCCTTCCGGCTCCAGCGCCGTGAATCCCATCGTGGCGATCGACAGCAACGCGGCATTTCCTGTATCGACCATGGTGCAACTCTGCTATGCAGGGTCCGACAATGCTGCAGGCGGTTCCACCGGGTGTACGGCGGGAAGCCAACCCATCGGGGTGATTCCGTCGGCTCCGAACATGATTAACCCAGCGGCCTCGATTGTGACCGGTGTGGTATCCTCCTATACGGCCACGGCCCCACAGACGGGTTTTCCTACAGGGTTCTGCACGCCGACGACGCTTCAATCCACCAATTCCGCTGCGGCATGCTATTTGCCCCCGAGCGGGACGGCTTGCATCGCCGATCAAGAAGAGTATGAGACCGTCAACTATACTTACAACTCTTCGACGCAGCAAGTCACGCTACTCAATCTGCGCTTCCCACATTTGAATGGGGTGTTTTTTGCGCACGGAGGCTTGTGCGGATACGGTGTGGAGTCGCAAGCAGACGTGTTTACCGGGGACGGTAATAACAACGGAATCAGTCAAGTGTTTCCAGTGGAGGGATCGCCGAATTCGACTTCGTTTTATTACATCAGTCAGCGGACAAACCTGGGATATACCCAGCCTGTTCTTGGAGTCAGCAACGAGATCAACAGCACGTCGGAAAACGGCGGAGAGTGCTTCACACTCAACGCCTTCCTGGTGCAACTGCAGAGCGACAACCATACTGTTGTCATGGCGACAAACGTTCCCTTCAACTCAGGTGCGGATTTGTCCCCAATCAGTGGGATGACCTTGACCATTACCACGCCGAATGCAACCTACAATGGAAATTATGTCGCGAGTTGGGGAGCAGTGAACGGCAATAACAATGAGTTTTCGTACTACTTGCCGACCACTCCTACCGGGACCGTTCCGACATCGGGAACAGCATCCTTTTGCAATACTGGTTACAAGCTGTATCCGGCGGTTCGCGTAAACAGTGTATTGAACGCAAGTACGAATAGGGTCGATGGCACCATGACGACCATGCCGCTTCCGATTGCGTTTGCCAGTGGAGATCCGGTCATGGAGGCGCACTACCCCTGGATTTATACAGGCCACGATACCGGAAGAGCGGTGAACCAGTTCTTGCCGCGCATGTATAACGGCGGCTATCTCTATGGCCTTAACTATGGATACCTGTTAAGCGGTATGCCCTTTGTTGGGTTTGCAATCAATAACTCAACGGACCAGAGCCGTTATCTTGGATACGGAGGTACCCACGTTCCACCGGGATGGGGATATAACTTGGGAGGAGAATGGTACGATTCTTTTGTTGCCGATCAGGCTCCCGACGATGCCGTTCTCAAAGTAGTCGGTTGTAAGGGAAGCCCCATCGGTTGCAATAACTACAAAAGTAATTTCAATGTCCTCTCGATGCCGAATGGAAATCAGGCGCTGAACTACGATCCGAATACGCTGACGTGGACGTTTGGAGCCCAGTACAATCCTATTGCTAACCCGCAGATCAATCCAGTTGGGTCCGTACAGGCGAATATCTTCAAGGCTGTGACAGCTGTTGGCATCAATGGGGCCTATTTTTTTAACGATGGCGGCGCCATTGGAATCACAACCAACCCGGCGAGTCCCACCTTTGGCAACTGGTTTGCAAACTACGCCTATGGGTTTGGAGCCGAGAATACGAAGGTCATCGACGGTTACTTGTATCGAGGTGCCTCCGCGAATTCAATCGATTGCGGCACGGGCACGGGCGATACGAGTTGCACGTTTACATTAGGGACACTGAATGCCGGCAGTTCCATTAATTCTCCTAGCGTATTCGCATCGGCATCAATCACGACGCCAAGTCTAAATGTGGGAGGTGGGTCTCCGGTCTCGCGGATTGGATATTACACGACTGGATCCATAACTCCTATCGCCGTGCCGGCCCAGTCTTGCAATGACCAGACATTTGTAGTGAATGGGCTTATAGCGACGGACAATCTTGGCTCAATTCATCCGCCCGCAGCCCAAGGCAATATAAGTATTGACGGCTACCCAAGTGCCGCCAATACTGTCTTGTTGCATTTCTGCAACGTAAGTGCGACCAGCGTGGTACCTCCTGCCGGAGCATACACATTTCTTGCGATGCATTGATAAAGACGATTTTTTCAGGGACAGCAGAAAGCAAGGATATCGAGAGCATGTTGAAGAGCGCTGAGGGGCGCCTAAATTGTGGCGCCTCGCAGTGCCGTCTTCGCTGCGCGAGGTATTGCCTCCAGTGGGGGCATTTCCCAGGATGCAGCGAGAAACTGGAGAAGCGATGGACCTAGTCAATGGTTTAAATGCGATCAGCTCACAGGTATGGGCAGTCGTCTTGATATTACTTGGAATTGGGGCATTCGGGATGGCATGCACGTGCAATGCTCCCGATGTTCGATCCGCTCTGATGAGTTCCGGTACGGGGATGATTGGAGGCGGTATCGCCATGTTTCAGCACCAAGAGAAGGACAAGGAGAAGCAACTATGAAGCTGATTGCTGTAGGAGTGGTGGGGCTTGCGTTGTTGAGCGGGTGCAAGGCTGTCACCACGGGCACATCGAGCGCGCCGACGCTGACGTTCGCGCAAGCGACGAACGCGAGCTTGCAGGCGGCGCACAAATTCGCGATGGACATTTCCGCGAGCGTGGCCTCGGGCAAGTTGGTGTTGACATCCAACGAGAAGCAGGCTTTCGATGCGTTTGCGGCGAGCCTGAATGCGACCGATGCGCTCTATATCGCCTTTACGCAGGGGTCTGCAACCCAGGCGCAGGTAGCGGCAGCGCTGGCGAACACCACAGCACTTCAGACGAGCGCGCAGACCGCGCTGGGAGCGCAGTAATGGCGACGACCCCTGTAACTCCGACGGTTCCAAGCTGGCTGGCGTTGGTGCAACTGTTTTCCAGCGTGGCGCTGACGGGCCTGACCGCTAGCGGCGTAGTGCCGCCTGGGACATCGGTCTTGGCCAACGGCATTGAGAGCGCCCTGCTTCCGTTGCTGGCTAACATTGCGAGCGGCAAGTCCAAGACGCAGGACACTCTGGCGGCGTTCGGGGCGATGGTTGGCATTTTGCAGGCTACCAGCAAGCAGACCGGACTGAGCGCGCAAGCATTGAGCAACATTCAGGCATTGGAAACGGCGGTGAGCGACGCAATTGTGGCGTTCATGGCTGGCGAGACCGGAGCGCCCGATCTGGCGACACTGGCGCAGCAGGTGCCGACGGTCTAACTAGCCATGAAAAGAGAAAAGCCATGAGAAGACTGGTTGGGTTGGTGTTGTTCATTGCTCTAACATCCTACGCGTCTCCAAAACCGCTAGATCAAGTCCGTGCTTACGCAGGCAAACACAAGGTGACCGTGACACACTGGCGCGGCAAGGTCTGGGTAGAAGCCGAAGGGTTAGATCCGTTTGGCGTTGGCGATACCCTAGATAGGGCTGCACAAAGCTTTCTCGACAGTGCAGGGATGATGGATCGGGAGAAGAATCATCCGCAACTGAAGAAAGCTCCCGGAGGCCAAGCGAAAGCACCCAAGGCTGCGCCGTGGGTTTGTCCAGGCGGGGATGAGTGTATTTGACTACAGGGTAGGACAAAGACAAGGCCGCAGTCGAGGGAAGTGAACTTAATTCGTTGAACCTGGGGCCTGCGGCCAACGATGCGGAGTTTCTCGCAGAATATTATCTCGGGCCTAGCTGGAATGCATTTATAAGTGCGTGGAAGTAATGCGGAGGGAACGTGGCAAGTCACATCAATAATGTTGCATCCTCGGACATTCCGCAAGTCACGAAGGTTGAGTTTTACGAGCAAATTCGCTGGGGAGACATGCTGTTTTGTTCCGGGCGTGAGCCGGTGAGCCGAGCGATTCAATGCGTGACGCACTCGCCATTTAGCCATGTGCTGTTTGCGTGGCTACCGGCACATGCCGGCCAGTGGTTGACGCTGGAAGCAACCATGCAGCGCGGCGTACACGTCGGGAAGCTGAGCGATTACCTGGACGGCTACGACGGCGACCTGGTGCTGGCACGGCGATCCGCGGTAACAGATGCGGAGAAGTTTGCGGAGCTGAATGCCGGGTTAAGCGTACTGGAAGACGCCTATGACTGGCAGCAAGAGTTCAGCTTCGTTGGGCACAAGTTGATTCGGACATTGCCTGTAGTCAAGCCGAAAGGCGAGTACTACTGCTCCGGGTTGATGTGGCTGATGAGCTTGGCCAGCAATTGGCCGCTGCAGATGCCGGGGCCGGAGTTGCCGGCACCAGAAGACAACTGGACCGATCCGAGTGTGGGTCCAGTTTGTGCGATAGTGAAGCTGGCGCAATCTAGTGAAGCTGCTTGCAATCAAATCAGATGTGCATGAGGGCCTTTGAGTAGGGCGACATTCGCTAGGGGACGCCAGGAGGCATGGCGGGAACATCTCGCAAACGATTCTGTGGAAATGGAATGGAAAATTCGTGGCAAGAAGAGGCAGCCCAATGGCCCAAAGAACGAAGCGACCGGGAGCGACTGTTGTGGCTGGGGAAACGGTTGGATTTTCGTTCTCCTGAACTTGGAGGGGGAACTTTGGCGATGGGGTTGGCACGGGTACTGTTACGCGTTCGCGATCGAAAAGGGAGCATTATCCCCTTGGAAGCGAATCGAGCGCAGCAAGCGTTTGAGCAAAGGCGGGGCAGGCAAAACATCGTACTGAAGGCGCGGCAGATGGGCATCAGTACCTGGATCGCCGGCCGCTTCTTTCTCAAGACGATTACGCAGCCCGGAACCCTTACTGTAGAGGTGGCCCATAACCGGGAAGCTGCGGAACAAATCTTCCGCATCGTTCATCGATTTTATGAACTGTTGCCGGAGGGATTGCGTAGCGGAGTGTTGCGGGCTTCACGAGTGAATGCGCGGCAGATACAGTTTCCGGAACTGGATAGCGAGTACCGAGTGGAGAGCGCGGCGGATGGAAATGCCGGGCGGGGCATGACGATCCAGAACCTGCATTGCTCGGAGATAGCAAGGTGGAGCGGTGACGCAGCGGAGACGATGGCGAGCTTAGGCGCAGCCTTGGTGCCGAATGGAGAACTGGTTCTGGAATCGACGCCAAATGGGGCGTACGGCTATTTCTACGACCGATGGCAGCGTACGGAAGAAACAGGAATGGTTCGGCACTTTTTTCCATGGTGGATGGAAGGTGCTTACGCAGGGCCTGCCGTACCGGAGGCCGATTGGACCTTAGAAGAGAGCGCGCTAGCAGAAATGAATAGGCTGCTGCCGGAACAGATCGGTTTTCGGCGCCAATTACATAACAATTTTCGGCAGATGGCGGCCCAAGAATATGCAGAAAGCCCAGAGGCTTGTTTCCTGGCAAGCGGCAACTGTGTATTTGATCTTGATTGCATTGCGAAGCGCGCTGGGCAAGTTCATGCGCCACCGGAAAAGCGGCACAATGGCCAGGTATGGATATGGTATCCGCCACAACCGGGACGGACGTATGTTGTGGGTGTGGATCCGGCCGGGGGCGGTACGGACGGAGATTACGCCTCGATCCAAGTTGTTGAGCAACGGTCAGGATTGCAGTGTGCTGAATTGCGGGGACATATCGCACCGCCGGAATTGGCGAAACGGTGCGCGGAACTGGCAAAGGAGTATAACCAGGCATTGCTCGCGGTCGAACGAAACAACCATGGCATGGCCGTGCTGGCGTATTTGAACACGATCGAACGCTACCCTGCCATCTATGAACAACGTGGCCAGGCAGGATGGTTGACAACGGCCGTGTCGCGGCCGGCGATGATCGCACAGCTAGGTGTCGCACTCACAACCTGGCCCGAGATTTTCTCGAGTTCTCGCCTGCTGGCAGAATGCCGAACGTTTGTGCGGCAGAGCGATGGGCGCACCGGGGCGGCCGCAGGGATGCATGATGACTGTGTCATGGCCATGGCGCTTGCGTTACAGGTACGGGCGGAAATGGCAGAACGACCCCGAGTGGAGCGATAAGGAAGCTAGAGCGTTTTCACTTTTGCCGTCTTGTTGTGAGATCTGTTGCGGGCATATTTTCTTGACGAAAAAGCTGCGCCGGGGGTCGTTGTTTCGGCCTACACCTACAGCCAAAACGGTCTGGGGGCCAGGGCAATATCATCGCCGGTCTGGGAAAAAATGGTTCCGCTGAGTTCCTCCATCTTGTCCGGCGCCGGTTCCGATGTTGAGTCGGGTGAGGTCCTCTTCGAGTTACAATTCGGGAGCAGGCACCCTGTTGCCGGGCAAACTTGAACAAGCGTTGAAGGAGAGAAGCGTCCGGTGGCGGTCACGGCGGTACAGCAGATCCGGCGGATGCGAGGCGGCGCGCAGAGTCATTTGATGCTGGGCTCGGACGGCCATCTGTATGTGGTCAAGTTTCAGAACAATCCGCAGCATTTGAGGGTCCTGGCCAATGAGCTATTTGCAACACGTTTGGCCGAGGCAGCCGGACTATCCGTTCCGGCAACGGAGGTGGTGGAAGTCAGCGAATGGCTGATTGGAAACACTCCGGAGCTGTATATGGATACCGGTCGTCAGCAAGAACGCTGTGCGGCTGGATTGCAGTTTGGTTCTCGCTATGTTGGCGGACTGATGCCGGGGCAAGTGGTTGACTACCTGCCGGAAGAACAACTGGCCGAGGTACGGAACCTGACCGAGTTTGCCGGGATGTTGGCGCTGGACAAATGGACCTGCAATAGCAACGGCAGACAGGCTGTGTTCCATCGAAAGCCTCGAGAGAAGCGCTATGCGGCAAATTTTGTCGACCAAGGATACTGTTTCCACGCCGGCGAATGGAGCTTTCCTGACGCACCGCTGCGAGGGGTCTATGGTCGAAATCGGGTGTACGCTGATGTGACGGGATGGGAGAGTTTTGGACCCTGGTTGGGCCGTATTGAAAACCTGGAGCCGGATACAGTGTGGCAAATTGCGGAAACCGTTCCTCCGATCTGGTATGGAGGGGACCTGCGGGAGATGGAACGACTGACAGTGACTCTGCTGGCCAGGCGCGAACGAGTCCGGGATTTAATTGTGCAGTTTCGGGATAGCATGCGGAGGCCATTTCCGAAATGGGTAGGGATGGAGAGTGGAAGCGGCCAGGGGCAGTTCCAGGTGCGGAAAAAGATAGAGAATGAGGAAGGCTTTACGGCGGGCTGAGTGGGGCAGGATCGCCCCTCCCGCAACACAGCTCGGTGAATGAAAGGAACGCGACACAGACGTGAACGGCGATCGCATCCAGTGCGAATTCTTTCTGGTCCGGTATGTGCCGGATGCGGTGAAGAACGAGTTCATCAATATCGGCGTCGTACTGCGGGAAGCCGGTCGGCCGGAGACGGCGCGGGTGCGGTTCACCCGCGATTGGGGTCGGGTGCGATGCGTCGATCCAGAAGCTGACACTGGAATGCTGGAAGCGCTGGAGTATGAAGTGCGAGAGCGTTTTTCAAACGGCGCGATCGAGACTGCCTTGATGATGAAGGCGCTGGAGGACAGCTTCTCCAACATGTTGCAGATCACCGAGCCGAAAGCGTGCCTGGCGGATTCGATACCGGCAGAAATCGAGCAGTTGAGCCGGATGTATATCGAGAGCAGGAAACAACGAGAGGCGCGGCGGGCAAGCGGACGACAGGCCATCTCGACGTCGATCCGGAGGCAATTTGAGGCGGTTGGAGTGTGGAATGCGATGCGCAAGCGAATTCAGGCTGCGATGTACACGCAGCCTGGAGATCCACTGCGGATCGACTGCGGGTATCGACCGAATGGAGTGATTCGCATGTTCCATGCGGTCTCCTTGGAGGGAGATCTGGAGGCCGCGAAGGTGCTGGCCTTCAGTGCTCCGCAGATGGCGGTGGGAGTGGTGAGGGTGGAGAATGCAGCGCTGGAGTTGACGGCCATCGTGGAACCTTTGCGCGGTTTGCTGGGGAAAAACTCGGAAGAAATCCTTGCCAGTGGGGCGGAAGAGGATCGGATCGAGCAGTATAGGTTCGGGGTGGAAACGATGGAGCGGAATCAAATTCGGGTGATGACCGTGGCGGATCTGCCGCGCATCGCCGAGCGAGCACGAGAAGAATTGCGAATGTAAGGGCAGGGAGAAGAGATTGATCGCAAGCAAAAGAGCGTGGCCTTAGGCCACGCTCTTTTGCTTGCGATCAATTCGAGATCGCAGCCCCATTTACATCGTCAAGCGAACGAAGAAGAGAGAGGCGGAGACAGTGAGCTGGAAAACAATGCTCGATCGAATTTGGAACGGTGAAGCTGTGCGCGGCGAGAAGCATCCTGCCGCTGAACACGGGGTTGACATGGCGGCTGCGAATGTCGACGGGGCGCAGCGTAAGACGATGCCACTGCCTTCAATTCTAGGGCCGGTGCGGCCGCCCAATGCATTGCTGCCGAAGGGAACACCCGCAAATTTGCGGCGTTTCGCAGAAAACCCTGTTCCACGAAGGGCGATCAATGTCATCAAAGACCGCATTGCAAGCATGGACTGGCAGATCCAGTTGCGGCGAGGATACACGCTGGCCGATGTTCCCGATGCCCACGCCAGAATGGAAATACTTCGGAGGACATTGGAGGAGCCAAACAATGCAGACTCCTTCCGCTCCGTGGTGGAGCAGGCGCTGGAAGACGCGCTGGTAGGCGGCTTTGGCGCGATTGAAATGGAGCGAACGGATGATCCAGAGAGGCCCTTTGCTTTGTGGCCGGTGGATGGCGCGACGATCCAGCTGAATGCCAAGTGGGACGGAGATCAGAGCGTACCGCGATATGCGCAGGACACAAACCGCGTTGGACCGGGATCGCAGATCCCACTGTACGACAATGAACTGATGTACATCCGACTAAACCCACGCTCTCACACTCCATTTGGACTGGGGTCGTTGGAAGTGGCATTTGAAACAGTGAACAGTTTTCTGGCCGCACACCGCTATGCCGGAAGACTAGCCAGCAACAGTGTCGTGCAGTATGCGCTGTGGCTGAATGAGACGACGCCAGACCATCACAATCGTCTACTGCGCTGGTGGCAGGATGAGATCGAGGGTACGGGCCGGGTACCGTTGCTGACGTGCGAGCAGAAGCCTGAAGTATTGAAATTCACTGGAGGCACGGATGCGGAACTTCGACTGCAATGGCAGGAGTTTCTCATCCGGATGATCGCGAACGCTTTTGGTCTTCCGCCGATGTTGCTGGGCCTCGAGAATGACGTGAATCGCAACACGGCCCAGGAGCTTCTGGACGAATCCTTTCGCAGCACGATCGCTCCGATAGCGCGAATGCTGGCCGAGCATTTCACTCGCGACCTGTTTTGCAAGCGCCTGGGGTGGCGCGAGTTTGAATTTGTTTTCAACGACCTCGATGTAGGGGACGAGATGGAAACAGTGCAGATTCAAACGGCGTTGCTAAAGGCGGGGATACTGACAGTCGATGAGGTGCGCGCGCAGCGCGGATTGCGTCCACTCGAGCCCACTCTGCAGCTGGAAAAAGCGGCATTGGGGGTCCAATAGCAGGGACAGTGAGACGCAGGCGCTGGTACCGGGACCGAGACTGCGGGCTGCAACCACAGCCCACAGGATAACAACATTACAAAAAGAACACGGAGAGCACATGAGACTAGACGCAATGGCGGTCGAATTCCCGGCCATCCAAGGGCATCCGAACCGGATGCCGTTTGAAGGAGTGTTGACGCTGGTCGACGTGCCCAGCGATCGCGCCCCTAGCGGGTCACGTGGCCACCGCGTGACCCTGACCCGGACCGCTGCGGAGACGGCATTGCCCTCTTTGCTGGGGATGGCGGTGGATTTTCGACCGGACTGGGACGGTCACGACGCGCGCAGCAAATGCGGGATTCTAACCTCTGCCGATATTGTCGGTCCACGGCTGATGGTGGGCGGATATCTGTATGCACGCGACTTTCCTGAGGTCGAGGCGAAACTGCACGATCTCGCAGCGGGTAGCATGGGCATGTCCTACGAACTGGCCGACGCGCACGTCGAAGATATGCGCGCGTCGATATGGAAGCTGAATCGCGTGACCTTTACCGGGGCTGCGATTCTGCTGCGCGATAAAGCGGCCTATCGGCAGACCTCGTTTCGCTTGAAACATCACGGAATGCGCCGTCATGGAGTTTCCCTGGCAGCGTATTCCGGGGCGGCCTGACCCAGGTCCTATCAATACTCAAGAACTGAACACAACCCAGTGCAGACGGTTGCCTTTTGGCGACAGTCCGGCACCTAGAAAAAAAAGGAGCAATCAGTATGGAACAGGGAGCAGAACGTTCTCTTGAAACATTGGCATTGATGCTGGATCGGCTGGCGGGCGCCGCAAGCCTGCTGGAACAGACGGTAAGCCGTCTGGAAGAGCAGCACCTGACCATGTCAGGACAGGTGCAGAAGATTGTTGCGACAGTGGAACATACGCCGAACGGACCACAGGGACCAGGCAGTGGGCGTATCTATGAATTGGAACGTAAGCTGCACGAAGCCGTGATGCAGATCGCGGAGTTGAGGGCGCAGAGTTCTCCTTCTGCCGCGGCCGGACGCAAGACTGTGACCGCAGCGACGGTATCTCTGCTGGCCAAGCAGGGGATCTCCTCCCTCGAATCGATCGAGGCCGGCTCGCTGGATGCAGCCCTGGCCGGACTTAGCATCGAGCAACGGATCGCCGTGAAATCTCAATTGCTTCGGGCGGGATTACTGAACTAAGGGCAAGAACACTTCGCCGGGAATACAAAGAAGGTCTGATTAAGTCGACAGAAAATCACTCAGGGGTAAAGCCCAACTTCTTCCCTGCTACTTACGGCATGGCTAAAGCTATGCCCCGATACAAAACCGACTTAATCAGAGGTTCCATAAGTGTTTGCAGACTTGCTGATCAACCCCACTTCAACCACGGCCTAAGGGCCAGTGAAAGGACAGAATGAACGCCAATTTCCACGATATCCATGCCGCCGCAGACTACATCGGGCCGGGTGCAATCGAAGTCCCGATTTACCAGACAGAGATCACCGATATTGTCCGCCGTAGGGGTCTTTTCGGCCAACGCATCAAGCAGGTTCCGGCAACAGGCCATCCCTCGCGCTACTTTGAGGAGACCGCAATTCCAGAGCCGACCGCCGCGACCGGGTTTGTAGATCCCAGAAGCATTTCGGCGCCCGTAGTAAGTCCGACGCGAGTAGAGCGGGCTGTTCCTCTGAAGGCTCTGGTCGCGCAGATCAACTACAACCTGTTCGACATCGAACTCGGCAATCAGCAGAGCCAGTTCGCTTACTTGCAGGCGAAAGACCTTGCAGACACGATCGAAGGCGTGATGCATATTCACGATCTTGCATTGTGGAATGGCACCGATACCTCGCTGAGTACGCCTACTACGGCCCAGTATTTTGGGGCCGCAGCACAGATAGCAGCAAGCGGATTTACGACGACGATCACCACGACCGAACTGATTGTGGACAATCTGAAGGCAACCATTGCACTGATGGTTGCCAACAGCAACTATGCTGTGCGGCCGACAGCCATCTATGCCAACCCGGTGTTGCTCGACTTGATTGACCGCGAAATGAAGACCGAGTTCAACGTCGTACTTCATACAAAAGAGATCAACGGCGGCTTCACCGTGAAAACACTGGTGACCCAGGCTGGTGAGCTCCCGCTTATTCCTGATTGGACCCTTGGTTACACGGGTGTACCTGGGTCGGGCACAGCGCAGTTGCCCGCGTACATTGTGACAGAAGACCTGATCGAATATCACTGGCTGAGCGATCCGAACCCTCGAGTATTCCAACTTGGCGTTCCCGGTTCGCTGGCTTCACAGTATGTGGTCGTGAAGTTCGGCGCACCGGTGGTCAAGATGGCGGCCGCCGGCGCTCACTATCAGGTGATCGTCGACCGGTAATTCAGCGCTATAAGAGCAATTTGGACTCATTGTTGGAGCAAGGAAGGCTGGCCCCGTACCTGAGGCCGGCCTTCCTTTTATGTCTCTATTTCTTTGCTCAGTTTCCGCGCACCACGGCGCTGGAGCTATCTACCGGAGGACTTTTATGGGATATCTGCTGCCGACCGATTACGCCACCTATGGCCTTCCGGCGGACACAACGGACGACTGGATCACGATGGCGTCTGCTTTGATCGATTCGTATTGCCATCGAACCAGCTTGAACCCCACGCAATATGAAGAGCGAATGCGCATCACGGCACATGCGCAAACGGTGCGTCTTAGCTATCTGCCATTGCTACCTATCGCGCCGAACGCTTCGCCTCTGATTTCGGTGCAGGCCCGGTACATTCGGCCACGACGTGGAGAGTTGATCGACCCTTCCTACGAGCAAATTGCCTGGGTGTTCGGACTGCCAGGAGCGTGGAGCAATTTGAACATCGCCGATGTGGACTTCGTCCCGAATACGGGCGAACTTACCTTTCCGATGAACATTCTGGGGCTGCCTTACAACGAAGTGGACGTGGTGTATACGGCGGGCCTTGCGATTATTCCGTACACAGTGCAGGTTGCATGTGCGCAGATTGTAAAAAATGCGCAGGCCACGCCGGGACTGAATGTTAAGTCGAGCCGGATCGACACGATGCAGATGTCGTATTTTTCTAATTCTCTAATCGATCCGCAGGTGGCCGCGATGTTGCAGCCTTATGTGGCGACGATGTTGGGGTGAGCGATGAGCGTCGATCTAAGTGTACGGAATTCTTCGGCGGCTCCGCAACGAGCGGCTGATGCTCTGCTACGTTGTCTGGGAGGGAGGACGGTGCTGCTACGGCTGCCAACAAGCGCTGTCGCTGGCTCGGATGGCGAGCAACTGGGTGAAAGCGCACCCTCGTATGAGGACATTCCGCTGTCACCGTCGGTATTTCGCCGCATTCGGCCTGAGCTTCGCGATGGCAAAGTGAACCGCTATGAATTGCTGATCTCCGCCTCTTCCATCCAGGCGCAACTAGGGCTGTTGCAACTGGCCTCGACAGACCAATTGTTTGCGATGGCCACTGGGGTGTTTGTCGACGGCGAGTTGATGCTGATCGAGGCCGCAGCCGAAGCGGAGGCATTTGGGCAGCCCTATATATATCGGCTGGTGTTACGTGGGCCGCAGAGCATCACGCTGTAAGGAGAAGCGCCATGCAGAACGCACAAAATACTTTCTACATTACATTACGCAATCGCCTTGCAGCGTTGAACCCGAACCGCACGATTTATCTTCGAGGAGTGACCAGGCCCGGCATTCTGGTCGAAAGCAATGAATTGGTAGTAGCCCAGCCGCCGTCCGATGTGTTTGTACTGCGATGGAGTGGACTGTACAACGATCCTTACCTGTCGGAGGTATTACTGCAAATGGAGTGTGAAATCGCCTACATGACGGAAGGGACGACCGGCAACCTCGGCATGGATCGTGGGGCGATGCTGACGCAAATGGATGCTGAACTGATCGCATTGCTACAGCCAAACACCACGCAAAAGATGAACTACGCACCGGCAACAGCGGTTGCGATGGAAACCCAGATCTTCTGGTCTGAGGCGACGTTCCAACCAGTAAAGATTGAACGGGATAGGCTGTTACGCACCGCTGCGGTTTCTGTGTTCAGCTACGAAGAGCCGGGGGAGCAATGAGTACAACTACAATCATTCCACTACCACTAACACCACCGATTGCGCGAAGGATTCGAGCTTATTTTGCCCCAGTGAATCGCGTGGCGGGTATTCCGGCAATCTTCGATCCAGCGCAGAATGGCGGCTTCAATCTGGATGCTCCGCCTGCCCCTTGGCTCGACTTAGGATGGCTGGATGCGTTTGAACGCAAAACGGAGACGAAGGTCATCCCATTGAGGGGTGGCGCGCCAGGGCTCCCACTATCACAGGTGCGGACTGAGATCGATTCCCTCGTTTTCATCAATTTTGTGAACTGGGGAAAATTACAGATGGCGGTAACAGCCGGCTCGGAACAGATGAATCTATTGGCCACGGCAACGGGTGCCCCAGAGAATGGGTCGGGCGGAACAGCCGGCGCGGCAGTTCCGCTCAACGCCGGTAGTACGGCAACATTTCTAAACCTACCCGTGAATCAACTCTCCAATTTTTTCCAGGGACAGATGGTGGTCGTCGACGTTGATTACACGGGTCAAACAGGCTACGTGGGTAGCGGTGTCAGTGCCGCGTTTGTTAGTTCTGCCGGCGGGGTCAATTCCGATGTGAACTATATCCGGCGGGTAAGTTTCAATGTGGCCCGTGTGATTTCCGTGACTTCAGTTGGGTTGCAGTTGGCACAACCGCTGATTGCTGGAGTTCCGATAGTAGGAATGTCCGTGCAGCCCATTCTAGGGTTTGTGGACAGGGAAGGAAGCAATTTTTTCCAAGAGTGGTCTGGGCTGTTTGTGGTTCCAGGTGAACAGGGCGACAGGATCCTATTTCATTATCCGAGACTGCAGATTTCTTCCAGCGCTGCCGAAGCGATGAAGCCACTCGATGCGCCGTTGAGCAAAGTCGACACTCTAGGCCGGGTGACACAGGTGGCTAAGTTTCGAGGATTGCCGGTGACGGATGTAAATGACGGAGCGCAGGTGGTGTGCTTCCGTAGTTATATTCCAGCCGCATCAACAAATCTCTGGTGATTTCTAGTCATGTAAAAAGCTCCGCCATGGCAACCCAAGGAGAAGATGGATGAAGGTCACGATCGACAATCAAGACGGCAAAGGCCCTATCGACTATTCGCGAGCGGTCTGTGCAGATCAAGCCACGGAAAAGGCGGTTGTAATTACACGGACCCTGAACCAGCCAACGCTGGCGCGGCTCTATCTTGATTGCGCAAGCAATGGGTTGGCAACGCCCGCTGTAAACTCTTTCGTCGCGATTACAGCAGACAATGGCACATTTCTATTTACCGGATACCTGCCTTCGGCGGCTGAACCCATCTTTGCTGGATACTGCTCCACAGGCCCTCAATACAGAATCGTTGTCAATGCACTCAGCGAAGATTGGCTGCTGAACCGTCAAGCTGTTCCCCAAACAGCTCCACTGCTAGGAGAGACCGCTGGTGAGATGATCAGCATACTGACGAATCGAGTCAATCCGACACTCGTCCAGATGAATGGACTCGAAGACGTTGGAACAATCGGATTCTTTGAGCCATTGCCAAACCTTCCTTGGTCAAAAAATGTCGCAGCACTCGCCAACCAGGCCCGTTCTGCTTATCGCGTGCTAAATGGCCAGTTGACTCTTGCTCCCGTAGGTTCGACTGTTCACAATATAAGCGACGTAATTGGGACGCTCGATTACGCAGCGCTAAGTGCAACCAACGCAAAACAGGTCGTCAACGATGTCACGATTACTGGCCTTAGCCAGCCTATGGAATATGTGACTGAACTGTTTGAAGGCGATGGTGCAACGGCCCTTTTCCAATTGCAGCGGGATCCATATCGGGTCATCCGACCAATTTTATTGGATGAGGAGTTTACAGCCTCCAGTCTGAATACGTCGATTTGGAACGTGAACGATGCGGGAGGTTATTTGAGCGTTGGCGGCGGCGGCCTCGCCTTAACAGGAGGGGCGGGCACAGACGGTACGACAACGTTGACGACAATTGACCCTGTAGAACTGGGTGGAGAGATCGTCATTGAATCAGGCTTCGTCCAGCTAAACAGTGGAAGCGACGGTGTCCTGTGCGGCCTCTACTCCGGCGCTGTAGGGATTGCCAACTGCCTAGCAGGGTATAGAGTGCGAACCAGCGGCTCCAATACTGTGCTGGTTCCATTGGTAGAAGGGAACGAAGTCGGGACCTCGTTTACTATCCAAGCAGGTCATAGCTACATTCTCCGTATCCATGTTCACAGTAGCGAATTGCAGCGGATGTTGAATAGCTATTTTTCTTATGGGAGCAATGGGCCGACAGTGTACGGCGGTGGGACAGTACAGTCTCCGCTTCAGCTATTGTTTGAGCTACAAGACATGGCATTGTTGCCCTATGTAAATATCGGATCCACCATTTTGTACGATGGGGTGGTCGCATCTTCACCAGCAATTGCAACCTTTGCCTGCGTCAACAGCTTGAATCTGCAAGGGAACATCGGCTATTTCAAAGTTACAAAGCCAGGTACTATGTGGGTTGTCAGTACTCCTTCTGGCGGCGCCTCCTTCACCCGGAGAATTGGCTCCAATACGCAAGGCGCCGACTGCAATGTACTGAGGAATGGGTTTCTTCATTTTTACAAGCTTGCCATACCCCAGCCAGGCGAGATGTTAGCTGTTACATATCGCGTGGCAGCACCGTCTGTAGCTCGTTTTGCGAACAGCACCGCCTCTCAGGAAGGCGGCACAGGCGCTCCCACTGTTTCGCAATGGGTTGGACATATTGTTCGGCCACCTGCGCGAAGTTCTGTGGATTGTGAAAATGCCTGCCAGGCATTGCTGAACTTTTCGTCAAACCCTGCAGCCGCCTGGAGAGGAACCTATAGCTACTACAATTTGCAAAATCAATCAGACATTTGGCCGGGAGATGCATTGGACTTCAACTCTTCTGCGGCAGGATTTAATATAAGTGTCATTGTACGCAAAGTGACGATCAAGTCGACAAGCAGTTCGCCAGAAGTATTGGACTATGCGGTTGAATTTGCCAACGACTGGGCCGAGACAATCGCCATGGAATTGACCGACACCATTTCTCCGGATGTCTATTTGCCGCAGGAACCGGAGACTGCGCCAAATGCTTATCTGGCAAACTTAAATGCATTGCAAGTGGTCTCGATCAGTACAACTTCGATTGTAGTCAACGCTAATATAACTCCTCCTGCCAATGGCGGCTTTGAGGTGCGGAGCCGAGACTACACATTTGGGCCGAGCACGGATGAAGATCTTGTGTTGCGTAGCCCGGTACCAAACTTTACAATTACGCGCTCAGTCGATGAGGAGCAGTTTTATATTCGGATGTACGACGGATCCAAGCCTCCGATATATTCGCGACTGTCAAGCGCCGTGTTTACAAATGTCGCTACCTCTTAAATGGCCAACGGGAGCCGGTGAAGGATGGATTCAGATGGATGATTTCGAAGTGACGGTGCTGTCGGATTTATCGGCGCTAAAAAGCCAAATGGCTTCCTTAATTGGATTGGGGCAACCGGGAAGGCTGGCAATGCTGGAACAGCGGATGGAACAGCATGAAGTCTATTTGCAGAGAATGAAGGGCTGGGTAGCAGCTTTTTTTGTGGCTCTCACAGTGGCACATATCGCAATCGACTACTTCAAGCACTAGGTGTGCGTCGGGCATAGATTTGCGACGGAGGGTATAGCGTGGGCAGCAGGTTCTGTTTTAAGTTCGAAGCATGGGCCAGAACTTCATTGCTGACACGGTCAACCAGACGCTGCTGTTTCCCCCATCGCTTCACGATTGGCTTCCCGAGGGCCACCTGGCGCGGTTCCTGGCCGATGTGGTTGCGGCGCTGGATTTGAGCGCGATCTACACGTCGTATCGGGAGAAGGATGGCCGCGGTCAGGCGGCCTACGCGCCGGAGATGATGGTTCGTCTGCTGCTGTACGGCTACGCGAGGGGCGTCTACAGTTCGCGCAAGATTGAGACGCGCACCTTCGAGGACGTGGCCTTCCGTTATCTTTCCGGCGACCAGCACCCGGACCACGCCACCATCGCCGAGTTCCGCAAGCGTCATCTGGGGGCGCTCTCGGGACTGTTCACGCAGGCGCT
>JAEHJW020004237.1_pt1 | contig 22041 bp, 36 predicted proteins | sample 9271431 | NCBI WGS metagenome assembly JAEHJW02 | reverse complement strand
ATTCTCGTTTATTTCGTTAAAGGCGGGATAACATTATGCCGATGCGAATATACATACGACAAAAAGAATTTTTCAGATCAGAATGTGCGGATTTACACCATCATGTAAGCCAATATCAATCGAACCTGAACCGGCATGTCGCCGGAGGGTATTTTGGAGATCGTCATGGGTGCAACCGTAACTACAAGGAAAAAGGTTTTTGCAAAGGAAGTCGGTGGCCAGGTGTTCTACTGGCTTGTTGAGTGGACGTATGAAAAAAACTGCTACCCGCATGTCGCACACGAAAGTTGTGTGGCATTTGGGCGGGCGGAGAAGGTTTTTCCAAGAATGTTTGGGATGGCATCGAACTGTGAAGGCGGGATGCTGCAAAGCCCGTCTGGACGGATTTCTCCGGAAGGCTATATTCGGGATTGGCTGAAAAAGATGTCCAATCCTGAAGTGGTTGTAGACAAAGAGGTTGTTCTGTCTGTTGGTCAGGGCTGGTCAACACCCATCAAGGATGATCAGTTGGCCGATGTCGCGCTGTATCTTCGGAGCAACGGCCTCGCCGATCACGCAACGGTTTTGAATGACTCTCGCAAGGCGCTTTTTTCTTTCAATGTGTTGGAAGAAATGTTGGCATTGGAGTATTTCGCCAACAACGTCTGCAGTCCGTGGAAGATCTTTCACAACCTGTGTACGAACTCTGATGTTTTTGATGCTTCCTTGGGGTATGTTCCAGGTGGCGAGGGAACGTCATCACTGCTTCCTGCCGAAGTTCCGAAAGGAATGAAGGTGGATAACGAGAACTATGTGTTGTTGAGCGAAGACGGAAAACTCAGGCTTCATGGCTGGGCTTATTCCATCATCGGCAAGTTCATCCAGAACGAGCCTGCGCGGGCCGGTTTTAACCCGATGAACTCGTTGAAGCGGATCAAGCAGTATCGGATGTTGTTGGATAATTTGCCGTCATGGGAGGCAAAGACCTGGGCCTTTGTGGTCATTAACCGATCAAGTTTGGCGGATTGGGAAAAAAGTTCGTGGGCTCCTGAAAACATGACGGAGAAAATTTCTCACATCGAGCATGTGAAGCTTATGGGAGACGATGGCGAGAATATCTTGGTTCGTGTATCGAGCAACAAAGCGTCGAGTCGTTTGCCGGATTCTGCTGTTTGGAATTTTGTTGAACTGGATGACGGTAATTGCCTGGTTGATGGAGTTGATCGGGTCTTTGCAAGGTCTGAACAGATCCTGGTTGAACATCTTGCTTCGGCCTGCCAAGCGTCAGATGTTGATGAGGCCATTGAGAAGTTGATGGCCGAGTGTGGTGAACTGTTTCAAGATAGGGATTGTGCGTGGAAGTTCCTGATGACTGAAGGATACGGTCGCAGAATATCTTTTGATTACCGCGTTTAATTTTCATTTGTGAAAATTAAACGATATGATTCGGCGCTCCATCCGCCTGCATCAAGCATAAGGGAGTGAGCGGATAATTTTTCGATGCTTTTTTGAACACGGTCACCTTCGGGTGGCCGTTTTTTATTTTACCCCTCGCTGCAAATCAATATCTCCTGAACCCGGCACGTTGCCGACCAAGGAGGAGATCATGTTCAAACGTGAATTTGAATGGCGTGATGATGAAGAGTTTGGCGGTTGGGGTTGGATACCCAAAGGATTCCCGAATTTCAATGCCGGTAAGGGAAGGTTGGTGACCCACGATACGCTGGAACATTTTGCGAATGATTCCGGAACGTTGGAGGCAGAGATTCGCGCACTTGGCGCGATGGTTCTCATTCGCGGTGAAGGTGGCTATTTTTGGAACAAGGGGTCTATTCAAGGCCCAGGGAAAAGTCTCGGCGCGGACCTGGCTCGGTTTTACAGTGAGTTGTCGAATGGGATGCACTCAGACGATGGTGAGTTTTCCATGCCGCCTCGAACCCGTTGCCTTGATACAGAAGGTGATTACATTATTGAACAGGCATTGAAGGAAGGGGAGAGACTGTTCATTCAAGAGTGCGAATACGATGGTTCTGAGGATAACGTGGGGCCAAGAGAACTGAAAAAATGGGAACAGAAAATGCGAGGCTGGCTGAGAATCGGCTATCGCAAAGCGGTAAAACGCTATCACAATGCGTTGCCTCATGAACTCAGTTATCTTTTCAACTGCATGGAGGAAAAAATCGACACTCGTTTCAAGTCAGGCGAGCAGTATGAAATCCTGACGGTAAAAGTCGATCCGAAGAAACTCAGTTTTCGGGCGGAGGTGACTTGTCTTGAGTTCAACGACGACTATTAGATTTAACCGCGCCGCTCCTCTGGGGCGGTGTTTTTTTGCCAAAATTTTACCCATCGCTGCAAACCAATACCCGATGAACCTGAACTGGCATGTTGTCAGAGGGTGTTTTTGGAGAAAGCGATGAAAGTGAAAAGTGAAACCGAAGTTGTTTATAGGGCTGTTTCGTCCGTTTCGGCAGAACAAGAGGATGAGGTGGTAGCGCACGCGCTCGAAATTCTTGAACGGAGGATTCGGAAATGCGAATTCAAAATCTCATCATCGGATGACGTAAAAAAGTTTCTCGTTTTAAAGTTGTCAGAGTTAGAACACGAGGTTTTTTGGGTTCTGTATTTGAATTCGCAGAACCAGGTCATTTGCCATGAAGAGCTTTTTCGGGGCACCCTGAATCAAGCCGTTGTTTATCCCCGCGAGGTTGTGAAGCGGGTATTGCACCACAATGCAAATAGTATCATTCTTGCACACTGCCATCCGAGCGGGCTTTGTGAGGCGAGTTCTGCTGACAGAACTCTTACTGACGTGATTAAAAGGGCTTTGGCATTGATTGAGGTAAATTTACTTGATCATGTCATTGTCGGGCAAACCAACACGCTCAGTTTTGTTGAACGAGGCTACTTGTAACGGAGGTTCAGATGGCAAATCGAGAAATTCAAGCCAGACGCGAATTTAACGAGTATGGATACAATTGGTATCCGGTAATGTTTGTTCAGTATTACAACCAGTGGGTTGACATCGGATGGGTTCGGTATAAACGACCTGAAGGATTTACTAACCCGGTCGATGCCATTCATTTTGCAAAGGAAGGCTTTCTTTGACAACTACACCGGTCACCCTTTTCAGGGTGGCCGGTTTTCTTTGTCCAAAAAATTTTACCCATTGCTGCAACCCAATACCATCGAACCTGATTTGGTTTGTCAGAGAACATTTTAACAAAAGGAGTTCGATATGATCGGCGCAACCCAAAAATATAAAGCAGGCGATGTAGTGACATTTATCAACGACTATGGTGTTGTTTTTACCGGTTTCAAGATTATAGGGATCGAGAAATGGGAAGGCTGTGATGAGTTTCGTTATTTTGTCGAGCCTAGTGACACACCCTGGTATTCGCATAAAGAATCCTTACTTTACGGGGTGGATGCAGACCCGATAGTTGATGTGGTGGCAGGACATGAAATCCGTCACACAATGGGTTGGAATGAAGTGATCACCGATTGGCTTGATCACTTCGTAGTGGGCAATTCGCTCGCTATATTTCGAGAAATCGAAAGCGCGGTAAACTATGCTTTGAATAACCCTTCGGAAGATAATTGTTGGTCGAAGTATGTAAAGAGTAGCGTTTAACAAGGCCATAAACCAGTTGCCGTTCCACCACCGGTCATCCTTTGAGGGTGGCCGGTTTTCTTTGCCTGAAAGTTTTTACCCATTGATGCAATCCAATATCTCCGAACCCGTCCATGTCGGACGGTCAAGGAGAACATCATGAAAATCAAAACAAGTGAACTCAAAGGCGTGGCACTGGATTGGGCGGTGGCATTGTGCGAGGGTTATCAACCAATAGACCACTCGTACCTGGCGAATCAGTGGGTCGAGCGGAAAAATGCCCGAGGGGCAATGGACTACCAACCAGCGTCGTCGTTGAAATACTCATCTGATTGGGGCAGGGGTGGCCAGATTATTGGTCGTCACGGCATTTGTCTCATTTCTGATCAAGAAGGAACTGGTGATGATTGGGTGGCCAGAATGCCGGAAGGGGATGATTTTCGCGGCAGGACGGCGTTGGTCGCCGCTATGCGTTGCTATGTGTTTTCCAGGTTAGGCGACGAAGCAGAGGTTCCCGATAAACTCGTAGAAGTTGCAAAAAAGGAGGAAGTATGAAAATCAAAACGAGTGAACTCGAAGGCGTTGCCCTTGATTTTTCGGTAGCAAGGTGTGAAAAGAGAGGGATCGGCACGTTTGAAGGTGAAATGCTTGATATTCGGATTGGTCAAGGGGTTAGACCTCTGCCGTATTCGACAAGTTGGGCGCACGGTGGGCCTATCATCGAACGGGAGGGTATCGACGTTTGCTATCGTGGGCGTGAGAGTTGGATTGCGACGGCGAACCTTATGACCGAGGAAGAAGTGAACCTATCGTCCAGAAATGGCGAAACGCCACTCATCGCAGCGATGCGGTGCTATGTTGCATCGAAACTTGGGGACGAGGTTGAAGTTCCCAATGAACTCGTACAAGTTGCAAAAAAGGAGGAAGTATGAGCGAAGGAAAGTTTTTCCCGTGGCCTCAACCCGACCTTACCCGGTTTGCAAAACCCGGAAAAAGCGTCGAGGTTCAGTATCCGGTGTCCTACTGCTACAATGGCGGGACGATTATCAATGACGAATGGTATGCGGGTTACGAAGTTCCGCCGCCCATCGTTCCGCCTGGTTTCAAGCTGGTGGACATTTGTGTTGGATTTCAGTTCAACGCCCATCCACCTTTGGCGACCGTGATCTTGAAGCCGATTTGATTTGTTGTATCGCGCCGTCCCTCCGGGGACGGTTTTTTTGTGCGAATTCGCAATTCTCTGATCGAATTTCGCGTACCGAGAAAACATGACCAGAAAATTTCGCGTGCCGGTCAATAGGTCAGCACGAGAACCGCCACCCGCACCTTGGTGTTTTCGAAACCGCCGTCTCTTGGGGCTTGCCAGTCATGGGTCATACCGGGAACCAGATCCTTTCCATGAAGCGACGCGGGCAGGATAGCCACCAGCCGTCCGTTCTGGGCCAACATGGAGGCAGCATGTTTGACATGGGCCAAGGCCCGGCCATCGGAGAAGGGCGGGTTCATCACGATGCGGTCAAAAGGCAATTCCGGCTTGTAGGCGAGAAAATCTCCGTTGATCACTTCATGCCCACGGGCTTTCAGAATAACGGCGTGTACCGCAGAGATTTCGACGCAAACGGCATCTGCAGGGAGGATGGTGGCGATGGCTCCGGTGCCCGCGCTGGGTTCCAATACCCGGTGTCCGTCCTGGATGTACGCAAGATCGACGAGTTCTTGCGCCAGCGGTAGGGGGGTCGGATGAAATTGGTGGGAAACCCGGTCAGGAACGCATCCCAGGCGGACCATTTCAATGACCACGCTCCACGGATCGTAGTCGAAATTCCAGGTAGGAAGACGGCTTTCTGTTCTGATTCCACCAGCCAGCGTCATGAGTTCCCCGAACCGGGATTCGATGTCTTTCGTCATGGGTTTCGTCACAACCACAGAATCCTTGTTCGACCGGCTCCAGGAATCGATGCAGGATTCCAGGATTTCAATGATGCTGGCTGGCAGCATGTTGTCGTACAATACATGCTCCTTGGGTTTGGCGGCGGGCTTGGTACGGCATTCGGAAGGAATTGCCATGGGGTACAGACTGGCCAAGACCTGATTCAGTCGCCAGGCGACATCAGGATGAACTTCCAGGTGGGCGGTTCCTTTTTTGAAGAGTTTGAGTCGTACCGCTCCGCCATCGAAGTCGATCCATTCGCCAAAGGGTGGAACATGGCGAGTTTCCAGCCGGGAGATGTCGCGGTAGGTCGAGGTTCGTTTTGGAAATTCCCGGCCCAGCAATCGAGCCACGGTTTCCCGCAGATCGTTGATGTATTCGCATTGGCGCATGTTCAGGTGTCCGTATCCGTCGATCATGTACGCAACGATCATGCGTTTTGAAAACCCCATGGGCGAGTTGGTGACATGCTCGTGGCTCAGGGCGCGGAAAATCGAATCGACTTTTTCCGCAAAATACTGGTTGCGGTTCAACAGGAGCGATTCCACCGTCAAGATCACGATTTCGCGTTCAAACGCGGGGGTTTCGTTGTCGGAAATCATCTTGTGCCACTCGTTACGCTTGGGTGCTGGCATGACCTCCAGAACATCGGTAAGGGCGATTACCTTCGACCAGTATGAGGCGTTGAGCGAGGATATTGCGCCTTCCTTGGCGAACAGTTCTTTGGCTGTGAATCTGCCGATTCCAGAATGTTTTCTGTTTCCGTCCATGAAGAACGGAAACAGGCTGTCGTTGTTGGCCACGAAGGTGGCTATTCGTTCGATTCCCGCCACGTCTTCTGCGTAGCGCGAGAACAAGGCTTCCAGAGGTGAATAAACTGTTGGCGGCAGCGTGAGTTCGACGGTGGTTTGCGACATGATAGGCTCCTTTGAATACTGGAGCCTATTATACCGTATATGCCTTCGATTGTCAATCAGACTCGGTGGATACAGCCGGTTTTTCTCTGGCCACCAACCCGATGTACTTTGCTTGCCACCACTGCGCCCGGAGCCTTGCGAACTGGATACCTTTGTCCGTGCAGGCGGGCACGAAGATGACCAGCGGAGAAAACAAAGCGAGGGGAGGGTAAACAAGCCAAGCCAAGGCCATCAATCCAATGATGGACAAAAAGGCTTCCAGAAAGACTCCTGCAAAACCAACGATCAGGCTGCTCCAGTGAGCGGTATTTTTTTTCATGGCACCCCTCCAATATTGTTTATTAAAGTATTTTTCCACCAACTGCTTCAATCGCCACATGAACAGTTCCGCGCCCGACGCCACCAATTGAAATAGGTTTCGAATGGCACTGAAAAATCACCGTCGAGTTCATCCCAAACATATCCGCCATCAATCTTGATCTTCGTATCAGATGGAAGCGCCTGCAACGCATCGAACTCGAAAGCGGTTCGTTGATCGAATTTCTCGCCCCACCACAACGCTTCCTCACGAACACGGCAATGAGACTTTTTTGTTTTTGGCCAGTATCTCTTGTCTTCGTAAAACGTCAGCAATTCTTCTTTGATTGTCAGAATCGACATTGTTACCCCCTGCGCTTAATTTTGCCAATGGTCTATAGAATCTCTTTCGCCTTATTCGGGAATTGCGTAGCGTCGAAATACATGGGGGCACCTAAACTGCCGTCTTCAGCCACTGGCCGCCAATAAATTACGCCTTTGCGTAATGCCGTAATTCTGCAACGCATAGGTTGGTTTTTGTTATTGAGCCAGGTTGCATGCAGAAACTCCATACCCAACTTTGGTTTGATTTTTCCTATGATGGCATCATTAATCTGCTTGCGGGGTTCATTGTCCATGTCGCAAATCCTTTCGCATAAACTCGGGCATATTAATTCGGCCCCATATTGATTCGATCCAGTAATTCCTTGATCTCCTCAATGGTCTTTTTGCCAAAGTCTCGCACAACGACTTGGTATTCGAGAAATGCCAACTTTGCTTCTTGCTGTAGCGAGTTATATGCCGGTACGTCTCCAAGTTCAAGGTCGGGAGAGTCGGTGAAATACTGATAGAGTACAGAGATGCGTTGCAGACCATCCACCAGGATCTGGGTGCCTTCGCCAGTTTCGGTGTTTATGTCGCCGGTGGCGACATAGATTTCTGGGAAAGGATATTCCTGAAGCACTGTTCTGATGAATTCCTGTTTACCTCGCTTACCCCACATAAGTCGTTGCTGGAACTCGAAAGGTCTCGGAACGAGAGTTCCGTTCTTTATGTCCGCAAAAAGTTCCCGGATGCGTTTGTTTGTTGCGCCTGTTTTCATCGCCCCCCCCGATTCCGTCGCCGTATGGATTGTGTGTTGCATTATATCGTATATGCCTACGCTTGTCAATCATCAATCAGATATGTCTCACAAACCCCTGCGCCTGCTCGAACCTGCTGGCACCACCCATGACATATTCTGCCATGATGTCGGTTGCAATCCAGCGCCTTCCTAAATTCTCGGCGGCTTTTGCGGTTGTGAACGAACCTGCAAATCCATCCACCACCAGATCGTCCGGCTCTGACAGGAAATTCACAAGAAACTCGGCCAACTTGAGTGGCATCGGCGCTCCGTGCGACGGAAGCCCGGCGGCTTGCGCGGCACGCTTGTACCGGCGCTGATCCGCACAGGTATGGCCAATGGACAGCACGTTCTTCGGGATCTTCCCCGCCGTGGGGTTGGAATAACTGCCATTTTTCAGCACATACGCACCGTCGCAGTAGGAAACCTCGCGCTTTTCCCCGCCCGCCTGAATCAGTTTCAGGTGCGTTTCGGTGTGTTCCTGCAGAACGCGCTGGTTGTTCGACTTTACGGATTGCGGGTTGTTGGTCATCCACAAGACGGGCTCGTATCCAGCGTTGAGTTGAAACCGGTTGTTGCTGGCCCACTGGACAGGCCCAGGCGGCTTTGATGGGTTGTGCCAGACCAAATCATCCATCAGGTGTAGTCCAAGACGCTCATGCAGCGCAAGAACGAGGCGATACCGGTACAGGGACCGGGAAGGCAAACCCTTCTCGAAAATGTCGTTTGAGATATTCAGGCAGATCGATCCGCCATTCGCCAGATTCTTGACCAGCGGTTCGAGCGTTTTGCACAGCCAATCCACATAGACCGACTCTGACACGTTTCCGTACTGACGGCTTTTTGCAAGCGGGTATGGCGGCGAAGTCACGCACAGGACAATCGGCGCATCGATGCAGGAGAATACGTTTTCCGCAGACCCAAGGATGGCGATGCCTAAGTCCGTTGAAAACCCAAGCACGGCCACGCCGGTCTGGATCTGACTGAGATCCTTGCTGGCGGGCGTAGTGAGTTGCCATACGCCACGCTCACCCGGAACGCGCTCAATGATTCCTGAGTGTTTCAGGGTTTGCTGATACCAGCGGATTTTTCTCGACAAGGGGTTACAAGGCTGGCCAGCCACGCCCACCGGCACCCGCTCGCGCAGCGCGGCATCAGGGATAGAGCATCGGCTGGCTACGGTCTGGTAAAGATCTGTATTGGTGATGGCCCCGCAACGGGGGCCGGAATAGGCGTGCAGGACTTCAGAAAAAAGATCAAGTTCGAGTTGGCGTGGCATGATCGCTCCTGGGATAATAGCAACCATTATACCGTATATGCCAACGCTTGTCAATAATCAGACTTCGGCTTCTTCAATCAACACCCGAATTACACCGGTTCGTGAATCCGCTTTTCCGGCCTCGATCAGCGCATCCAGTTTCTTTATGTTGTCGGCTTCCAGACGAAGCGACATCCTGACTCCACCTTCCTCACGAAGCCGATTTTCAAGGCGGGCATTCCGCTCTGCTACTGTCCTGTCCGGTGGGCGACGCTTATTTTTCGCAACTTCCGATTTCATTCCTTTTTCGGTAAGGCGGTATCCCTCCTTTGAACTGCCGAAGCACAGACCCTTGATTCGCATCTTTGCATAAACCCCGCTTGCCGAAAGCAGCAAGTTTTGTTTGCGTCTGGGAGTGGTTTTGTCCGAAGCCATTTCTTCTGGCCAAAGTTTCTTTGCCAAGGCCAGAGCAAGGGAGTCTGCGTCTTGCAAGAACTCATCGGACAGCAATCCCGCTGCCATGCCTTCGTTTTTCGTCATGATATATTTTTCTTCCAACTGCGCCTCCTGGTTATTTTGTCGCGCTTTATTGTATCGTATGCGCCTACAATCGTCAATACGCCTCAACCCCATAGCCAGCAGGGGCGAAGGCTTTGGTTGCGCTCAAAGTCTCTCAAATCGTTTGCTATGTCGAGAAGGACCGGCCCAGGCACACAACGACAACCGAAAATATCGTCTGGGGTTATTCCGGCTTCTGACAGTGAGCGCAGAAAGTTCCAGCGCCGCTTTTGCTGGAAAGAGATTTCGTCAAGCAGCAAACTCTCGAATTTGGTTTGCTTGGGTTTGTCGGCGCTGTTGGCGCGAAGTTCTTTCATCAGCCAACGCAGACCTTCGTTTTTGTCTGGCAACTCTGTTTTTTTGCTCATTGTTCCCGCCCTATTTTGCGAGCCGGCTTTCCCCGGTCGGTTTGAGTTTGCGAAGCAACCATTGCCCTTTGGGGGTAGGCCAGAACCAGGCATCACGCCCTTTGAGGTAATGGCGATATTCGAGAAACAAAAACCCAAACGCCGCATACAAGAACCATACCGATACGAAGAAAACCCCCAGAATATCCATAGCGTTCATCTCGGCTCTCCAATTATCATCACTTCGAAATTTCTTTCCGCCTTGCGAACAATTCTCCACGCTTCTGAAAGAAGAAACGGATCGCCCTCAGTCAAGACCTCCAGGAGCAGTTTTTTCTCGCCAATGTAAACCTTGGCGAATTTGGGATCTCGCTCGATGATGGAGCCCGAATTGTCAATCAGGTCAGCCAGCTTGATTGTCTTGGCTCTGGGTGACGCTTTGGCGGTATGCAGCCGATCAATCTCTTTCCTCATGTGACGCAAGCCGTCTTGTGGCGTTGAAACGTCCGTCAACGCTTCCACCAGCGAGGCGACATCAGCCCCGAAAAGATGTTCAATCTCATCAAGCGTCGCGTCCGTATCCTCGACGGTATCGTGGAGGATGGCAGCAATGATCATGGCCCGGTCGTCCGTCACCGACGCGACGAGTCTCGCAACAGCAATCGGGTGGTGAATGTAAGGCTCGCCGGTGTACTTCCGTACCTGCCCTTCGTGGGCTTTGGTTGCGAAGTCCAGCGCAGGCGCTAAGTCTGACCACTCAAGAATATCGAGGCGGGCATTTTTTAAGACCTCCATTTCCTCTGGCGTCAAAAATGTCGTCGGCTTTGGCCACTGATCCTCCGTCAGAGTTTGTCCGTCGGCTATCAGTTGCTCAATTCGCAACAATTCCGCCTTAACGGCTTCAGGCGTGACTCCATGCTTTCGGTTGATGGACAGTTGAATGTCCACAAGACCCTCGGCCTGTTTTTTGATGAACCATTCGTCAAACCTTGCCTCTGTGTTTTGCTCGTTCATTGTTTGGCTCCTGGTTTATCCGTATTTGGGTGAAACCTTGCGGCAATGTCGTCAAGCCATTTCTTTTGTGGGCCAGACAGCCCATACCGCCGACGAACCGAGCGAAAGAACGAGCGCTCTTTATCGGACAGCTGCTCGATATGCTCTTCCAAAACAGAAAGCTTTTCCGAAATCTCTTTGTCCAAAGCCTCTTGTTTCGCATCTTCCGCATCACGCTCGGCCTTGAGTTTTGCCTTGTATTCTGGGTCGTTCAGTTTTGTGAAATCAATCATTTGATCGCCTGATTGTTAGGATAGTCGGAACAGTTGGAATCGTGGGAACAGTTGGAATCGTAGGGGCATTCGAGAAAACCCCCTTCGATTTTTCAATCATGTTCCGCACTTCCTCGTCGCTCGAAGCCAATACCCATCGACGAAAGTGCGCTTCTGTCAAGAATGACCGGCGTATTGCGGTGATGAGCAGCCCAAGATTCTTGCCAGACAGACCCGTGATCTGGCCGACGATTTCGCCATTGAATTTTTCGCTGAACAACTGTTTTTCCCTTTTCAACTCGACGGCATCCTTGTATCTGGCCGAAAAATCAGGAAAAGCATCGAAAGCCCAACCAAGAAAATCCATTCTAGCCTGGGCCTTGTCTGACCAATCGAATTCGGGCATGGCGTTGCGCGGCAAGCTCTCCAGCCACGACAAAAACTTGGAATAGGTCGGGCGCTTGCGATCCCGCACCCTGGACGTGGCGTTGCGGTTTTCAAGCAGGTATATGTTGCGATTGCAGTAGCGGCTTTCGAGCGCAAACCAAAAAATATCGGTCAGTTTCTTGAACCCACCATTGAACCCTTGTTCGTATTGAACGGGATCGTACCCAAGGAATTCCAGCGCATGCGACCAATCCCGCGTCACCATGATTTCTTCGATCAGGTTTCCTGTTTTGTCTCGCAACGGATAGATCAGGCCATACTGCCCGAGCTTGAAACCGGCCTTATGCGCTATCCGACCGAGCAAATTGCCCAGGTCGTTGAACGCGAAGTAGCGCAGCGCAAAATCAAACGACTGCTCGCTGGACTCAATCAGATCAACTTGAAACGTCCCGGCGACCAAAGGCATGCCAAAACTGGTCACTTCGCCATTACGAACGATTTCGACCGTCTTCCGCGCTTCATCTTGCCGGTTTTCGGGGTAAGGTTCGATTCTCACGAACAACACATCGGCTATCGCCCGGTAATCCACCGTCGCTCCCTCTGGAACCGATACCAGAACATCAATGTCACCGAAGTCCGGTTTGTCGAAGTAGGATGGGATGACGACTACGCGGGACTCCGGCATGACTCTTGAGATCAAGAAACGGATCGATTCGTCCAGTGTTGCGTAATCATTGGCCAACAGACGTATCCCAGGAACCGACAAAGCATTACCGCCCATGATTTATCTCACCTTTTGAGAAATGTTGAGTTGAAAGCGTTTACTGCCCAAACCATCCGGTGAGCCACATAAATAAAAGATACTCGTCTTCAATCAGTGCATCGATCTCCAATGCCACGGCATTCAGATTCTTTTCCTTCGCTTTCAGAGCCTGCCCGCGTACCTCTCCGTCACAAGTCAGATTCTCAGGCGAAAGAGCGTTTTCAATGGACGACGCCAATTCCGTGAGTTGTCCCAACGTCAAAAGGCTTGTGTCTGTCGGAAATTTTTCGTCCGGCTTGGCGAAATGGTTTTTGCGCTGAATCCAGTTCTGCAGCGGCGTAGTATTTTCGTTGCCCAACGTGTTTTGGACGGCGCTGGTCAATTGGTTTTTGAAGGATGGTTCTCTGAAAAAACTGGCTTTGCAGATAAAATCCTTTTGGTCTTTAACTCGGGTAATGATGACCGTGCCAGTCTTATTCAGCCCCTTGGTGGCATACCTCCCGCCTTTCAGCGTGAATTCGGTGCCCAACGGTGGCAACCTGAGAAGGTCAGCGGCCTCTTCGTAATAACGCGCTTCGACTGACTTGCCGCCGATCTTGACGCCCTGTATCTTTGCGGTGAAATGATCGTCCAAGTATGAGATCGTGCCAATATCGAACGTCAGTCCGTGTTTCTCGCCCACCGACTTCAATGCGTCGTTCAGGTCGGCGCGAACCTTTTTGAAAAATTCTGAGTTGAAATCGGGCATCTTGATCCCCTTTGGTTAGTGTGAGATCATTATGCCGTATATGCCTTCGGTTGTCAACAGTTCAAATAAAAACCGGACAACCCAAAAGGGAAGTCCGGCAAGCGTTACTTTGAAAAATACTCCACAGTTCCGGAATTGCACAACGCCTGAAAGAACGCCAAATCCAATTCTTCCTGCGTTGCGTTTTCGCGGCACTCGAACTCCGCCTCGATGGTCTTGTTTCCGGTCAATTTGAGTTTCCCGACATGAGCAACCATCTTCGGTGCTTCGATGATTCTGGCCTGTGCTGCGGAATTGATCACCGCATCAAAAGGAACCTTCGTTACTTTCCCCGCGCTCCTGAGCCAACTCATCAAAGCCTGGCCAGCGTCAAACGGGGAAGGGTCTATTGCCATGTCCTCAACAAGATTTACGCCTTGTTCGTTACGAATGCTCGTGATACGAGCGGCGCAAGCGGTATCCCAGTCTGGGAGAAACGTAACATCTTCTTCGTTCCACTCACCTTTCTGCAAAACATCTTCCACTATTGCCGACAACGATTCCCGCGTCAGCGAAGTGGATTCATCGATTTTGATTGTGGCGTAACAGGATACGTCTTCGCCAATTTCCATTGTGTACATATTTTTCTCCAAAATACCCTCCGGCAACATGCCAGTTCAGGTTCAACGGGTATTGGTTTTCAGTGATGGGTATTCTTTGAGACAAAACCGCCCCCGAAGGGACGGCGTGATACATCAATTTATGGCTCGATTTTTTTGAAGGAAATGCACCATACCCACGGGTTTTCTTCCCATGAACCAGCGCCGTTGATCTGTTCCCACAATCGCCGATATGCGTCCACAGGGTTGACGCACCAGGCTTTCCATGGCCAGCCGAAATCATCGGTTCCTGGAAAACCATCCGTATCCGGAAGGCCATACTTCACAAGGCATCCGTCCTTCGTGATTCCTTTCAACCCTTCTGACACCGCATCATCCGAGGTGATGTCCTGCAACCGTTCAACGCGCACATCCGTAATTTCTAGCAGGATGCGCGACGCCCAACGGGGCATGAAGAGAGACGAGATTGGACCGAATCCGCGCCAGTGTTCAGCTGTTCCCTCATTGTTATGGGTCTCACGAGTGCGGCGCGGCACTAGGTATTCGAGCGGAACATCATACCCCTCATCTCCTCCAAAACAGTAATATCGAAATCGGTCTCCCTGCAACATCCAAGGCTCCCAGCCTTCGCCTAAGTCTTCTCCGATGAAAAAATTTTCCTTCACCCATAGCCGCTCACCGGGATGCCCGTATGGGCAAGACATAGGGATTTCGTGAGTGAGCCCGCCGATAGTGGTGAACATTGACTCACCATCATCGCTTCGCCAAGGCCAAAGTGTCTTGTCGTCGCGCTCTACGATGACGAAACCCTCATCGTGGCCGACTGGTTTCACGATCAGCCGCGTCTGCGTCTTGCGGCCATCCAGAATTGCACGGACCATCTCACCAGAAAACAGGTGGAGGGGACGTTCTTTTACTTTTTCGATGTTCATACTTCCTCCTTTTTGATGACGATAGGCGTGTAGCCACCAAGTGTCACGTTGTTGTAGTAAGCCATTTTTCGACCCACATAATCTGCCCGTTCATTGGTGAATTTGTAAATAGCATCTTCTCGGTTTTCAGAAAGCCACAGACTTCCCATATCGCCCGTGTAATACAAGCTAGGTTCACGCGGATGGGTAAACGCGATTCCGTAGTTCTTCATGATTTTTCTCCAAATACCCTCCGGCAACGTACCGGTTCAGGTTCAACGGGTATTGGTTTGCAGTGATGGGTATTCTTTGAGACAAAAAACCACTCCCGAAGGAGTGGCGTGATACAACAAATCAAATTGTCTGGATTCCAGGCTACTGTCCGTGCCAATAGGGATCATTATCCTTGTTCATGATCTCGTCAGGAACATCAACTTTTTTTCCGAGTTTGGAAGCCACATAGCACCGCATGGCGGCGATAAGCGGGGTCGAGCCGGGGGCAATTGGATGCGTATTTGAGAATGCCCGCCAACTTTGTACCCAACTGTCGCCATAATTTACGCTAATTCGCTCCCGCTTAATGATAAGATATGCCAATTCCGGATTGGTTGAATAATCCAAATCACTCAAGAATGCTGTGCAAGAACCACCATGAGGGGGTGACATCGTAAAGTATGGTTTGACCTGCTTTAGCAGTTTGCTATATGGCCCTATCTTCTGCCCCCGGCGTAGGTCTGTATAGCCCTCACAATTTGCTACCGCCCAATCCAGGGCGTCTCCTTCGAGTTCAAATACTTTGGTTTTCATGATCTTCTCCTTTACCGTCCGACATGGACGGGTTCTGAGGTATTGATTTGCGACGATGGGTAAAATTTTGGCAAAAAAACACCGTCCCAAAAGGAACGGTGTGGTGATGGCATTACTGTAAAAGTTCATCCGGCATTTCGACCTCTGATCCCAATTTCGAGGCCGCATAACAGCGCATGGCGGCGACAATGGGAGTTGGTCCAGTAACAAACAGATCATCACCGCTACTGGTTGACGCAATTGCCTCCCAGGAATCGGTTGTGCTATGTTTGCTTGTCCCCGCCGACACAACCCGCAATTCAATAAATTCCCGTTCGATAATCAGTCCGGCTTGAGACCAGTCGGCAGAAGGATGAAAATAATCAGCCGCTCCCTTTACGGCAGCCAAGGCTTCCAGTTCTGCCTCTTTCTTGTCGAGAAAAAACATGTCAACCGATCCCCAGGCTTTTTGGCCGCCGGAATCAATAAACGTGATTGAAGGCGCGGTCGCCGCAACATCTTTGGCAATCCCGTAACGAATTACCTTGATCTGCTGAACCTTGGCAGAAACGGGCTTGTCGTTGCGAAAAATTACTTCGACATCAAACAATTCAAACGGAACCGCCAAGCGTTCCACATCCGTGTTTGTTGCCCGTACGGGCCGACGAAGAGGAATTCCCTCGGCTGCAGCCACAAGCAAATCCAACACGTTACCAGTTGCTTCGCTAACATTTACCTTCATGATTTTCTCCTGTTGTCCGTTCGACGAGAACGGGTTCAACGAATATTGGTTTGCATCGAAGTGTAAGCAGCCTCAACCGCTGACGCGGCCTCCATTGCGGATCTGAACGGGCCAATTTCTGGTTTTGAGCGTGGAACGCCCCACCAGCGCCTATTGCGCTCCCGAAAAACAGTTCCGAATTTTGGATGGTTCCAGCCGCCAGGCGCTTCGCAAATCCAACCGTCAGGGATTTCTGTTTTAGCCATGGCGAGGTTCCTTTTTCAACTTGTTCGGCACAACCGGCTGCCCGTGCATCCAGTGTTTCACCGTCTGAACGTGATTTTTACGAACAAACTTGCCAACACTTTTCCGAAAGTTTCCATACCCGAACGATTCTGCAAGGCGGACAACATACCCTTCGTGGTTTTCTGCATCCTGTTTCGCCCAAAGTTGGCGAATCGTTTTTTCATCAAACGGCCCGTCATACAACACCGGCACAGGGGTTACCCCCATCAAGGCGAACCATTCCATTGTTTCGTCCCAATCAAGGCAGACGTTCCTCTCATTCCAAACCGAGAACCCCATGAAATAGGTAGGCAAGTCGGTATAGTGAATAGAATGCGTGGCGTACAAGTTCTCGCCGCACACACGCCAGCCATCAGGAATATCGGCGCTCATCTGTCCCCAAAACCCTTTGACCCAATTACGGCTTTCGTGGCTACGTCCGTCCACACTTCGAGCGTGGGTGTAATCCGAATACAGAGTTGTGTTTTCTCCGTCCATTTTGCGCGTCACGATAACCCGTTTTGGGCTTCCTTTGCCGTCATAGAACCCGGCAAGCGAGGGAAGAATCCGGTCGTCACTGTTCACGCTTTCAGACCATGGCAGGTGATGCGTCCGGGGATACTTCACCCAATCCGAAAACAATGACAGAACCCCGCCTGCAGCCAGGATCTTCTGCACGCTTTCGTCAAAGAACAGTTCGCCTTTTAGCCGCTGTCCACCGCCGATAATGGGGTTTCCCCACTTATCATAGGTCTGATCATCATACAAATGAGCCGGAATGATTGGTTTGGTGATCCCGCAAGCGAGCCGAACATCCTCGACTGAGATAATGGTCTGCTCGCACAGGATATGGTGTTCAGCGCAAACGGAAGCCCCGTTGGGCAGGTAGTACCCGCCGTCGTCCCACAAACGTCGCTCAAGGATGTGATGCGCGTCCATAGCGGGCGCATCACAGAACACGCACTGGCGATGATCGCGCTCGAAAACGGATTCTCTGAATTTGTCGCGGGTGAGTAACTTGTCCATGGTTATAATTCTCCAATTTATAGAGAATTGTATCGTAGGCACATACGCTTGTCAATAGAGCAATGATCACAAAAACAGGATCGGGCAGGATTTCTCCGCATTCTCCAGCAAGACAGAAACCAGATTGATCTCTTGTGATGGCCAGTGTTTCGCCTGAACTGGAAATCGGGCGTACCAAGTGTCGCGGCCTTCCGGATCAAGGCCGGGAAAATCTGGCATCAAAAACCCATCTGCCAGGGCAAGTCGAGCCCATTGATTTTTGATCTCGACCACCCTAACGGGGTCAGCACGAACAAGCACCAAGGCTGCATACGCGATTTTGGCTTGTTCCAATCTAGCCCAGTCAAACAACGCAAGCTGGCTCAATCGTTCCGGGCGAGTGCGCCGGTGTCGCCCGAGCCGTTTGTCGATATTGTTTGTGAAATCGATGTGGCACGCTTTTCGCGTTCCGTCTGAACTGAACGCCAGCAAAGCATAAATCAGATAAGGCTTTTCTTTCATGTTTTCACCTTTGGTGCCGCGCACGATCAATTCTTTGAATCCATTATTCTTTTCCGGCAATTTCGCAGAAAAACGACGATTTGGCGCGCGCCGTCACGAGATCACGTTTCCGGCTGGCCGATCCAAAACCACCACGCTTGGCAATGCCCATGGCTTTTGTACTTCCGCAACCCGACATTTTTTGATGCTGGTGGCCACAACGTCCCGCACAGACATGCCTGCGTCGCAACTGCAGGCGTGGTTGTCAGCATCCTGGTTGTCGTATCCCAACAAGACAAGAGCAATGTACGCGATCCACTGTTTTCTTTTTGCCTGGGCCTGCCTGTAGTTGCTGGCGTATGCGGTGACCGACTGACCATCAAGCTTGGAAAGCTTTGTGCAACGAGGCCCATACAACTCCCATGTCGAGCCGGAACCCACAGGAAGGCTGATGGAATTGCTTGCGACCTTGATTGCCTGTGTCACAGATAAACCTCGCACGGTCTTTTGTGTCGGTTTCCGAATGGGCCTGCTTCGCGGTTTTGCCGGTTTCTTTTTTGATCCAAATCCGTACAGTTCTTCGAACATGCTTTATCCGCTGAAAAGTTGTTTGCGAAGGAAACAAGCGATGGAAGCCGGAAAAAAGGTAGGCGTCACATCGCCACGCCGGTTCAAACAGCACTGCTATGCACGCGCCTTGTTCTGGTTGTTTTTTGCTCGACACCTGTGCCCGCTTGCGCCACCATTTCCGCAAGGGGAATCCGGCTCATGTGCATTGTGTACCCGGTTCGCGCCTCGGCATCCAGATACCGCTCAAACAGGGCAGGGTTATGTTTTGCGGCATTGGCTAGATCCGCCTTGCTTCCCATTATGCAAAACATGCACGAAAGGCGATCATTTCCTTGTTCGTAAGCGTAGTGCGGTCTCTGTCCGGCTGAACGAATAACCTCAAAAACCTGCTCGGTTTTCAGTAGATGGATTGGCAACCATTCGTACCAAGTCAGCACAGAATTCGAAATACTTTCGTTTTTTCGGAACGCATCACGCTTCGCACGCCCGCTGGACTCCTGAGCCCTCAACCCGAGACAATTCACGATTGTTTTGAATCCATGAGTTTTGGCAAAACGGCGAACTTCACGCTGAATTGGACCACGCTTGAGATCGCTGGTGCATTGGCGAGTGGAGGCAGATGGCCAGCAGGGGACTTCTGGACGATTTTCGAAGCGGTGGTTCACCATGTCGAAAAAGCTTTTTGTCGCCCTGGCCACCAAAAAAGGGACGCATAACTTAAGAGCGTGTTCCTGAGCCAGTTCAAGCGCTCCCGACCATTCGACATCGCCCAGGCTGGCGTGGATCACGATCAACTGCTCTTTGGGGATCAGTCCTGACAGAGTAATCAGCATAGCCTGAGAATCTTTTCCGCCAGAATGGTTGGCAACAAACAACGCGCCGGATTGAATCAGGCTTTTGACTTCTGAATCGAACATCAATCACGCTCCCACCAAACAATCATCAGTTCTTTCATCAGGAAACCATCCTTTTTCGACATCGAAACGCATCAGTTTTCTTGTCGCCAGATCAATCCGGTCGAAACAAACCCCCATCATGGTCGCTGTCCTTTATGGTTGCCACCATTATACCGCAGGCGCATACGCTCGTCAATCAATCTCAATTCGCGTTTCCTTCGTCGCATCCGGCAACTGTTCCTGAGCGACGGGATCAACGGGGTGGTCTATGATGCCGTCAACAACTTCATAACCTTCGTCAGCAATGGCTTTTCCGAGCATCTTGACGGCTTGACGAACATATTTCGGGATGCTAACCGACTTTTCGTAGGCTTTGACAAAACGCTCCTTGCCGCCATCCGAAATCTCTCCATCCCATTTTTCCAAAATATCCCTGTATGTGTCCTCCATTTCTTTCGGGGACTGCCCGATTTCGCAACGTACCCATCCGAGCAAGCGACGAAGGTGATTGATTTCTGATTGGGACAGGTTTTTCATTTTTTACGCCTCCAAATTTTCTACGAACAGTAAGCGACCATACATCTGCACCAAATATTTGCGAAAAGTGGCTCGATATGATCGGCAACCATGCAGGTCAGAATTTGACCGTCACACCAGCAACCGTTCCGCCTTCAGGGTGCAATAATGAATGACGCCAATCACTTCCAAAGCTTTTGAATCTGGAACGCGCATAAACTCACCCACACAGGGAACTCGCCCAACGGTAACAACAGCGCTATCCCAATCAGGCAAATCCTTTTTGGTTTGAGCCATTCCTGCGTAGACGTGGATTTTTTGCATACCAAGCCTTTCTGGTATTGTCAACGGTTTATTGCGCTCTGGACGTTTGACCGACCAGGCGCTTCGGCAATCAGCGCGGTGATCGGGCCATCTTCTCCAAAAAAGTCACGAATTTCGCCAGCCAACTTTGGCGATTCGGCTAACTTAGCCTCAATGCGTTCTACCACGCTTTTCGCCTCGGATAAGCCAAGGCCGGTTTCGCTCCGGACAAATTTAATCGCGGCAACCTTGGGCACAAACTGATTGTTCTCGGAAAGAATAATCTTCGCTGCCTTGACATCCTCCCCGCCCTGAAGGGCGGGGATTCCTGCTGCGTTCAGGCGTAAACGCCCAAATCGCTTCGGCGGGTTCCTGCTGCTGACGGCCTTGCTGCACCGTTCACTTGGCAGGCGATCCGGGATGCGCTTTCGCGCCCGGCGGAAGCGTCCGCCGTATCCTCCCCTTCGTCTCTCAATCGCATCATCCCGAGAGATAGGATGTTGATTGCCCCAACCAGGTCCGCATTGTTGGCGTAGCCACAGTCCACGCACTCGAACCGGGCTTGCGTCCGTCGATTGTCGGCGGAAACGTGCCCGCAACACGGACAGGTGCGGCTGGTGTTTCGAGGGGGTACGGCAATGAAATACCCTCCATTCCAGGCCGCCTTGTAGTCCAGTTGACGCCGGAACTCGGCCCACCCTTGATCGAGGATGGACTTGTTCAATCCGGATTTGGCTCGGACATTCTTGCCGGGAACTTCCGCGCTCCCTTTTGCGGACCTGCTCATGTTCGAGACTTTCAGATCCTCGACCACGATCATTGCGTGGTTTTTGCTGATTGCGGTCGAGGTCTTGTGAAGAAAATCCCTTCGAACATTTGCGATCCGACGGTGCATCTGCTGGACCTTCGCTTTCGCTTTGGACCAGTTACGGCTGAAAGGGGTGCTGCTGTGCTTTTTGATGTGGCTGACGCGCCTCTGGTACTTAGCCAGCCTTGCCTCGTGCTTCCTGAAACTGTTGAGCGGGTCGATATGGGTGCCGTCGGATAGCGTGGCGAAGCGAGCGATCCCGACATCGATCCCGACCGCCGAAGCGGATACCGGAATGACATTGACCACTTCGCGCGCCGTCTGGATGCTGGCAAACCATTTTCCGGCGACGCAGGAGACGGCAAGGTTTCTGGCCACGCCTAAAATGTCGCGGCTATTCCGGTACCGCATCCAGCCCAACTTCGGAAGAAAGACGCGGCTGTTGGTCTGATCGATTTTGAACTGTTTGGAGTCCGGGTATCGAAAGCTCGAGCCTCCAGACTTTTTCTTGAATTGCGGACGATCCGCGCGTCCCTCGAAAAAGTTTTTGTACGCCCGTTCCAGATCCTTGAGCGCGTGCTGCAGCGAGTGAACAGGCGCATCGGAGAGCCAGGCGGTATCCGGATCATGCCGCCATCCGGTCAGCAGTTTCGCCATCGAAACGTAGCCGATAAACGCTCCGCCTGACCCGTGATTTGCCTCCTGGAGCGCCAGAGCCTTATTGAACACGAACCGGCACGAGCCAGCGAAGCGGCGCATTTGCCGTTCCTGCCGACCGTCCGGCCTGAGCTCGAATTTGTAGGCTTGAAGACGCTTCATATTTGACACTTTACAGGAATCCTGGTTACGATACAATGTCTACTTCAAAACAAGGACGCCTGCGGCGCCCGCGCTATCCTTCCCCGCCCTAAAAGGCGAGGTTTGACGCGTATTCCGATCAATGAAACCCATCGCC
>JAEHJW020002245.1_pt1 | contig 22051 bp, 39 predicted proteins | sample 9271431 | NCBI WGS metagenome assembly JAEHJW02 | reverse complement strand
GCAGGCAGTCCAGAGCAGTCTCGATGCTCTTGTGGGCGTGGTCGCAGCCCTGACGGACGGAACCCCAGGTCGTGTACATCATTCCGATATCCTCCCTCTGCGGCTCAGGGCCGCTGTCAATCTCGTTGGGCCCAGCATATCACATTGCCATACGTTTGTATACGCGAACATGCGTTCTATTTTTAGGAGGGCTGTATGAGCGACGTCGAGCGTCTCGCTGCTCACTGCCACAATAAGCAGTGGTCTGGCTGGATGAAGTACCTGTTCGGCATATGTGCAAAGAACCCTGACGGGACAATGACGATTCCAGTTTGGGCCGTAGAGCGGTGGACGCGACAGGCGAACACGCTGTATGCAGAGCTACCCGCGAATGAGAAGGAGTCCGACCGCGAAGAAGCGCGGGAAATCCTCGAAGTTCTGGAGGGCTAACCCATGGACCTCTGCGAGAGCTGCATCCATGCACGAGATTCCGAAGGGCAGCCTATTTGCCATGGGTTCAGATGGCTGGTCAAGACTGCCGAAGAGTTAGCGGGCGCTGTGAATGAAGACGATATGCCCATCATGCGCCTAGCCGAGCCGATGCTAGCGGTGACGGAATGCAGGGCGTATGTCGCCAACGGGCAGGAGCGGCGGCCCCGCGGGAAAGTGCTTTCGCTGGTGGTGGTGGGGCCATGGGTGAACACGTGGACCCCGAGGACTACATGAGCACCGCGCCGCGAGAGCCGAGCCTGGAAGAGTACCTAAGCCGAGCGGCAGAGATGCGTCTAGCCAACAGAGCTACGCAGTGGGCGCTGGGCGATATCGCCGCAGAGGCGCGGGAGACGTTTGGCAAGACTGCGCTAGGCAAGCTGGCCGAAGTGCTGGGTGTCTCTGTTCGGTGGGTGCAGAAGCTGGCACAGGTTGCCGAAGCCTACAGCCAAGACGAGAGAGCCGCATTCCCTGAATTGGGATGGGCGTTGTTTGCTGTAGCCATGAGGACCGACGATCCGGTACATTGGCTAGAGCAGGCCTCAGACAACCATTGGAGCGAGAGAGAGCTGCGGTTAGCCATACAAGGCGAGAGACCACCGTCCAATGCAGTAGAGCGGCTGCTCAAACGAGTAGAGCAAATCCTCCAGACCGGCGGAGACGACGCCGAGGCATTGCGGGATGGACTGCTAAGCCTGGTGAGGCAGATTGAGTAGACATTAAGAGGTAGCTTCTCGGTGAGACGGAGAGTGCAACCCCTGGTGGTTAACCAAGCGGTTGCAGATGGGCGAAAGTGTAGTAGTAGCAACGTTTGAGGCGCATATGCGGAATTAAGAAGAGGGGCAAACGGGGGCAAATGACGGCTGACGACGTGTCTATGACGCCTATTTTGCCGCCGAGGAGGGTTGCCGGGTGTCTCATTCCTCGTCGCTACGACCCGCTAACTGCGACAACCTCACCATCGACCAGGTAGCCCGTATGACTGATCGCTCCAGGGCGACGGTCTACAGGTGGCTTCAAGGTGGACGGCTGGCGTCGCTGGCTCCTCGGGACGTGGCAGACCTCCTTTGTCTCCTCCGCAAGCCTCCCAAAGGCCGTCCCAGAGGCCGTCCATTCGGTTCCTGACCCCCCGAACAAGCCTCCATTATGTCTACGCCAGCACAGCCTATGGCTAAAACCAGCGTCAATGCTGGATTTGCTAGGCTACGGAAGAATTGTTATAGGAAGAAACGAACACGCATTCGCCTATCAGATGGAGCCTGGGGACAGCGGCCTCACGGGGATGGGGCACACGCAGAGTAGATGGTAGGCGCGCAGGGTAGGGGTGGCGGATAGGGACATGGGGCTAGGGACCGATGGTCCGGGTACCCCGTCGGCGGCGGAGTCCCGTCCTGGTGTGGTTGTGGAGTCGCTAGCTTTCTGTGTGCGCCCTCTGTTTCCGAAAAGGAAGGTGGCTGGTTTGCACAGTTGGTTGGTGAGTGACCTGCTTGACATCCCGTGGAAGTTGCGTTCTGGATACTACAAGGGCGTTGGTTTACGAGCCGCGCTCTGGGACACGACCGAACTCTGCATTGGGGAACTGAGCCCGGACGAGCAACGGCGCCTAGCCGAAACGGGCGGGGCCGTACGCCGTGCGTGGCGGGTGTGGAGGGGTCTCACGCCTAAAGATCGGGCTGATGCTGCGGCGCGCTTGCAAGTTGCTTCGGAGTGTCACGACAAGACTCTGGGTGATATTTGCGATGCCCATGGCGTGAATGTAAACTTTGGTTTCTGCATCAGAGATGGCCGCATCTACCGCACTGTCTTTGGTTTGCTACTGTCGCTCTATCATGGTTTCTTGGTAGATATGATAGCATTACGTGAGCGTGTGAAGGAGCGGCTTCATTTCGTAGTCACGTAGCGGGCTCTTTCTGCGCGCCCCTTTTCTGAAAAGGAGGTATCGTCTTGCGCGACGTAGTTCGTCGTGACTTCCTCGACGCATTCCACAGGAGTGCAACAGGGAGGCTGTTTGGGCTTGTAGAGACGCTGTATCCTGACAACCCAGAACCCGCGAAAAGGCTGGTGGCTTCGGTTATCACGGAGTTGCAGTCGAAGGTGGGGAAGGAGTTTGACAAGGCTCTTGAAAGGCTAATGTGATGTCGTAGGGTGTGATGTGGTGTGAGGGATACCATTGTTCGCGGTGGCGTCAAAGTCACCGTAGAGTCTGAGCGCAGGCGGCCCGTCAGGGTGCCGCCGAAGCGCGCCAAAGAGTTCGTGACCATCTATACCGAAATGTGGCCCCGCCTAATGCTGGCGGGGTTTTTAAATGCCACAGAGCGGGCGTTTCTGGCTTCGATCATCGGCTTTCTCCAATGGAACACCAACACGGTCATAAACCCAGAGGGGCATACCGCTTCGGTGAGTGACCTGATGCAGATGACGGGGCTGGCGAAGAACACCCTCCGCAAGGCAGTCAACGGCTTAGTAAGCAAGGGCGTCATTCGTGAGGTTCGGACAGGGCACCGCAGGAAGGTGGTGCTCAATCCCAAGATGGCGTTCAAGGGCAGAGCGATAGACCCTGCACTCGAAAGGGAGTTCCTTGGAGTTGAAATCCGCTTGCCAGAAGAATTTGAGGCCGTTTCGTATGGTACAGAAGATAAAGAAAGCACATGTTGATGTGGCGCGGGTTTCGGACAACATACAGCGCAAAAATTGAACCTTACGTCGCAAAAATTGCGCTGTAAATTTGGAGGGTGATGTGTTGTGGATGACTGGTTCAAGGAGCATGAGTTGTGGCTTGAATTGAACACCGAGCAGTTGTGGGAGGACGTGAAGCATCACGTCACATGGCCCGCGAAGTGGGGCGAGCTAAAGCCCGTTGGCGTGAGGACTCGCAAGGGCAAATTGAGTATGCGCCTTGTGCCTGTGGATTACGAGGAGACGACCGATGATTGACCTTTGCTCAAGCCTCGGCTAAGGGTAGGCCGTCGGTCCTTGGAATCGAAAATCCCGGTCCGAATCCGGGGGCTTGAACCATATCTAAGGAGGTTCATATGGCTGAGATCATCGTCCACACCACAAGGTTCCGCAGTGGAAGGGTCTACCACACCTACGAATGGGCGGGCAGCCCGAGAGAGACGGCGCGTATTTCGCGCTACCCACTCATACTGTCGTGGGAACGTCAACTGCTCCCATGGCCCTTGAAAAAGGTAGGCTGGGACGGACTGGGCTATGTCGTCGCCCGCGCCGATGGAGTAAATCGACTGAGTTGTGCTTGGCACACTCTCAAGGAGAAGTTTCAGCGTACATTCGGACTCGTCGTCTACCGCCTCTGGCTGACGCTAGAGGTGTGGAATCTGGCTAAGTTGGATGACTGGACTAAGCCGACATGGAAAAACCTGCGGTGGTTCCGCAAACCCAAGGAGGTAGCTTAGGTGTTCGGTATCTTCAAGCGTATTCGGGAGTTGGAGCAGCTGGTTAGCGTCCTGAACGGGTTGGTGAGCGGCCTCCAGAATGCCCGCGTGGATGACTACAAGTGCAACAGGACTCTGGCTCTCCGCCTGACAGTACATTCTGGTTGGACCGTGAGGCGGTTCGTCTCTTGGTTCGCCGTCAAGGAAGTCACAGACAACGGTGTGGTTGTTCTCCGTGATGATGGCGTTACCGAGGTTATCAAGTGGGAAGACATCGCGGACGCTCGGCCCCCAAAGGAGGACGCCCGATGAAGTTCATTCGCCTTACTCCCGCTGACAACAAGGAAGCGGAGCTATACGTCAACCCCGAGTGTGTTGTAGTCGCCAAGCCATCTGAATTGGGCACCTCTCTATTTCTATCGAACGGCAAATTCATCCACGTACTGGAACCATCCTCCGAAGTTGCGGACCGTCTTCAAGAGGCGCTGCACCCAGAAGTCAAATAAGCCCCTCTGAGGCCCCTTTCTTCCCCGCAGAAGGCAATCGTATTGCCCACCTTGCTAGAACGCTTCTGGGGGCTCCGTAGGGTTTGGAAGGGAGTTGGGCCGTCGTGACGCCGGAGGAAGTCAAGAAGGACCTGGTAGGCCGACGAACGGAGTACAAAAACGGCGTGAGTTGCACCATCGTAGACGTTAAGAAGCGCGACGGCGAATACGTCATCTCTGAGTTGTGGGAGCGGCTTCCGACCATGCCCTATCCGCTATCCGTTCCTGACCATTTTTGACCCTTGGAGTGTTTTTGATGAATGAGAACAGGCCCATGCCTGAATTTCTGGCCGAGGGAAACGAACTGCGTCGGCACGCCGTTCAGATTGTGTCGCGATTGGAACGTTTGCTTCTGGACCTTCGCGGCTCCGTCACCCCGCAAGCCGTAGACGGAGGCGCCCCGGTAGCCGCTCCGCCAGCTACCCCGCCAACTTCGCTGGCTGATTATCTGCGCGAAACGCTTGCTATGCTGTCCACCGCCGGGGAGCAGTTGGACGAGATTGAGGGGTTGGTTTAGCGGACTGCTTTGAAAGGAGGCCCGACGTGGAGACTCATATCGTCCTCTCCTCTCTGCGCCGGGCTGTGCAAACCGCAGAAGCCTACGGCTGGGATATGGATTCGCTTACTTTGTGGGTCCACGGTCCTCCATCGAACGACGTGGGCTTCACCGAAGTGGGCGGCGTGATGGTGGAGATACGTCAGTGGCCCACTTACAAGAGAACCGCCCTGTTGGGTGAACCCTTCGGGATGGATGGGTGGGCCGATATTCCGGTGGAGACAAGGTGAAGGCATGATCGAAGTCATTGGTAAACTATCACAGGAAGACCTCAACCGGCTTCGGGCTACACGTTGCAAGCGCATAGCTGTAGAGAACAATCCGCGGGCCTATTCCGCGAGAGAGACAGAGCAGATTTACATTGACGACGCGCGCCTTATTGGGGAGTTCTGCGAACGCTACAGCATCGATGGAACACGACCGTTTGTGGTGTCCCAATACAGCGGAGACCTTTACTACGATGAGTGACCTTCAGGAGTTCCGCTGTCCTCTCTGCAACAGGCTTCAAGCTAAGGTCACGTCGGAATCAATTGTCAACGTCAAGTGCCCCAAGTGCAAGGCTCTCTTGGTCTACGACCGTGGAGAGATACGAATACTAAGTCCTAAGTAGGAGGGTTCCACAGGTGGAATTCGAGAAGGCCCAGGCTCCGATGGCTCAGGAAGCGGTGTCGCGGATTAAAGACCGTCTGTCTGACGCGCTCGATATTGCTCATGCCATCCACAACAGGACCGGCGCCGCCCGTTTTGTGGCACAGGAAGTCACGGCCTCTTCCGCAAATACTCCGATGCCGATTGACCTATTAGGGTATCTTTCCGGCTTGGAATCGACCGTCTCTGACGTGAGGCGGTTGTTGGACGAAATTTCCAAGGTAGTCTAAAAACCAACTTCACATAAGTAGAGCCGTTTCGATGGCCACTTCTCTCGGAAAACGGGAGGGGTGGCCTTTTTCTTTTTATCGAGGTGACAACATGGAAGACGAGACCGAGGCCCTGCGGCGTGAACTCGCGGAGAAAGACCGACTGATTAAGAAACTCCAAGCCGAACTCCGCGCCCTGGAGAAAGAGAACGACTCCTACGCAAAGGCGTTGAAGCTGCAATGAGTGTCTTCGCCAAACTCAGCGAGAGGAAGAAGACCAAAGACTTCAACCTTGACACCATCCAGTTTCGCATCGACCGAAAGACGGTCCAAGCTTACGCCAAGGTCTTGGGAATAGGCGTAAAGACCATCGTCAATTCCTGGCGTCAGGGCACGTATCACCCCGTCCACACCATGCGGTGGGATAACATCGTGGGTCTAGCCGAGAAGATGGGCGTTCCTCCTGAGTTGTTGGTGGACGAGGAGCATTACCTCAATCGTGGAGGATATGTGCCCTATAGGTTGGTCTTCGCCCTGTACCGGAGGGGATTCAAGCCTTCTGATCTGTTGTCGATGGGCTCAGGGGCGGAAAAGGAAATGTGGTATCACTTCCTCAAAGCCGGACGCCCTTCGGTGAGGCTGTCGGTCCTGCAAGCCGCCTGCGATAAAGCAGGCATGCCGATGGCGCATCTCTTTACCTCCATGAAGCGGGTGGGTACGTCTTCGACCTTCTCTGAGCTGCACAATCTCCTTCACGCTCTCTCCGACAGAGACGCGGCTTTTCTAGCCGGCGTAGCCAAGGTTCTGAGCTTCCATCCCGACGAGGAGACGCTACAAACGCATGTAAACGAGTTGGTGAGTTGGTATGTCCAATCTTCCGGTTGACCTGAAAGCCTATGTAGACCGCCTGATCGAGAAGCGGGACGTGCCTCTCGCCGATGCTTTAGCTCTAGCGGGAGACGGCGAGGAATACCTGAGAGTCTTTGCGACGAAGGCGGCGGTGCAGGCAACCGTTCATCTGCCTGAAATCATCGACGTGCAGGCGCAGAAAGCAAAAGATGGCGACACGAAGGCCGCCAACTTCATTGCTGAAATCGCACGGGTGACGCAGAAGAAGGGTGTTCAGGTGGCGACCCAAGTCAACCTGTTCGCTCCCGGTGAGAAGGATAGGCTGAAGGAAGAAGTCATCGAGGCTGACTGGCATGAATGAGGAATGGAGGCTTGCTCAGGAGCTAACCAAGAAGGCGTTGCAGGGCTTCGACTTCTTCTGCCGCAGGTGCTTCCACATCAAGACCAAGGCCGGTGACGTGAAGACGCTGGAAATGACACACGTCCAGCGCCTTTTGGCCGCCACGTGGGAAAGACAGATAGCGGAAGGCAAGCCTATCCGCATCATCATCCTCAAAGCCAGACAAATGGGTATTTCCACGCTGATTGACGCCTACATCCTCTGGCGAGAGTTGCGTCAGGGAAACGTCAATGCCTTGGAAATCGCCCACGAGAAGGACGCCGCCGCGCATATCCTGGACATCAACAAATTCGCGGTGGAGAATTTCCCCCCGTGGTTTGTGGCGGTCCTACAGATTGATACGGGTCTGTTCAACAAGACGGAGGTGAAGTTCGACCACAACAACGCCTTGCTGAACATCTCTTCTGCTGACTCGAAGGAACCGGGCAGATCGAGGACCATCCACTACCTGCATCTCTCAGAAGTCGCCTTCTACCCTCCGGGGTCTACCATCGTCAGGTCAGCGTTTAGCGGCGTCCCGGACCATCCCGGAAGCATCATCTTCCTGGAGTCCACCGGCAACGGTCCTGCCGGATTTTTCTACAACCACTACACCGCCGCCAAGAACGGAAAGAACGACTACATCCCCGTGTTCTTCCCGTGGTTTTACCATGAAGAGTACCGGATGAAGGTTCCCGATGGTGTTGAAGTAGAGTGCCCTCCGCGAATCCACCAGTTCTACATGGACGGTCTGATTGACGACGAACAACTCTACTGGCGGCAACACATCATTGCCAACAAGTTTGAAGGCAACGAGGCCAACTTCCTTGCGGAGAATCCCGAGTTCGAGGAAGACGCCTGGTTCACCGAAGCCGCCAATTTATTCGACACCTCAGCCCTCTACGAAAGGCTCAAACACCTTCCCGCGTATGACGCGGGTTTTCTTGTGGATGGAGTCTTTCAGCCGCAACCCCAAGAAAGGTTGCACATCTACAAGTACCCCGAGAAAGGCAGGGTCTACGTCATTGGCGCAGACGTGGGCTCAGGTGTCACGGTCAACCGCGTCGGCGACGGTTCTTCGGCTGACGTGTTGGATGCAGAGACAGGCGAACAAGTCGCTCACCTTTATGTGGTGGCCGAACCCACACTCTACGCCGCAGACCTTCTCCAGTTGGGGCGGTTCTACCACGATGCCATGATTGCCCCAGAAGTCACCGGAGGCCATGGATTGTCTGTAGTGAATTGGCTCCGCGACAACGGCTACACGAACCTTTATCTGCGGCGGGTCTTCGATAAGATTTCACAGCAACATGTTCACCGCTTAGGTTGGGACACCACCAAATCAACGCGGCCCTTCATGATCAACCATCTCAGGGCGGCGTGGAGAAACGGCGAAGTCGTCGTCAACGAGGAGTCCACCATTCGCGAGATGCTCACCTTCGTCAAGAACGGCGACAAGTTCGAGGCCGCTCCGGGAGCCAAGGACGACCGCGTGATGTCCCTTGCGATTGCGAACATGGTCCGAAAAGACGCGGCGCAGTTCGTCCAAAGCACCGTCGCGCAGGCACAGGAAGAGGCTAAGGACGAGGAGATTCCTGTCAGAAGGCAGTTCGTCTTGAACCACATGAGAAACAAGGACAACGACGACTTGGAATAGGAGTTGATGGGTTTGGCAACGACGCTTTTAAATGCGGTCACGGTAGCGGGAGCGGGTACGGCTCTCTCCTGTTCCGGGGCCAGCAAGGTCATTATGACCGTCACGACGCCCACGAATTTCATCGGTGAGGTCATCTTTGAAGGCTCCATCGACGCAGGATCCACGTATTTTCCGATGATTGGGAACCTTCCAGGGACCAAGACCCCGGTAGACCGCATCACCGGCGCTACGTTGAGTGGCAAGACCATCGAATTTGAGGTAGACGGGTTCGACTTCATCCGACCCAACGTGAAGTCTATCTCGGCTGGTTCTGTAACGGTGGTTGCGGTGGCGAAAGCCAGACAAACGCAACTCGCGGCTAGTTACGCCACACCCGGTCAAGCCGCTCCCTCTACCGTGGTGCCTATGGGGGCAACGGATGGAACGAATGAACAGGCGTTGATGATGCAATCCGCAACAGCTCCTAACCTGCGCGTTGCACTTTACGCCGCCGGCAATGCTTCTGATGTAGTGGCCCCTGCGGATAATAAGACGGGCTTCAGTGCCTTGGCAGTTAATGCTGTTGCTAGTGGTTTCAACGGTGCCACCTGGGACCGCGCGCGCCGCGCCATCATCTACAAGCCCATTTCTGCCGCCGCCGCAGGAGCGAACGCCATCTGGACTCCCGCCGCAGGCAAGAAGTTCCGTCTTATGGGTTTCCACTTGAGTTTTAGCGGCACAACCAATGCCAAGTGGCAGGACGGTGCCACGGACATCACGGGTCTCTATTACGGGGTGGCCAACACCGTGGTAAACGGCGGATTGCCGGAGGCCAATGGGTATCTCTCGGCACTGGCGGATAATGTGCTCAACCTCAACCTATCCGCCGCTGTGGCTGTTGGCGGGTTGGTCTGGGGGGTCGAAGAGTAATTTCACCACGCTACTAGCTTAAAGGGGTTGACGCCATGCCATTGAAACCGGGTTATTCGCAGGCGGTCATTTCCGCCAATATTGCCAAGGAGATGGACGCTGGTAGACCACAGAGGCAGGCCGTAGCTATCGCGCTCTCGGAAGCGCGGCGTTCGGCCAAGCGCATTCACGACCCACGCATGAAAGCGGCGGTCATGCGCCGATTGATGAAAGGAGCCAAGAAATGAGCCAGTTCCAGTATGTCGAGAGACTGGTAGGTCCCGCGTGCACCTTCTGCGGCAAGGCTCTGTCTGGTCCTGGAATTGTGCAGGGGCACTTCACGGTGATCTGCCCCGAATGCGCGGAGGCTATTGTCAACTGCCTGCCCAAGGCTGAGGTTGACGAATCAGAAAACGAAACGCCGCGACGCAGAGGCCGTCCGGCGAAGAGGGGTTAGCATGAACGAGACGATGCTTCTAGCGACCGCTCTGGTGGCGGTGGTGCTGTTTCTGCTGTATCGGGAATGGTTTCACTCCACGCATGTGAAGTGGCTCTTGGTAGAGTGGCAGAACGAGCGCCGAGAGCTGATGGACCGCATCATGGCAAGAGATTTCGCGCAGTACAAGCAGGCCACGGTGATTGAGCGCATGGCACCGAAGATCATGGAAGGCGTAGAGCCTCCTGACCTGGGGTTGGAGGACGTGGGAAGCTAAAGGAACAGGAGGCCCCCCCTACCATGGAAGAAGCCTCCTGCGCCATCGGTGGCTACGCTTCCTCTCGCTCGTCGTCTGCCTCCAGATCGAGTTCTGTCTGATCGCCCGGTGTCGGGAAGGCCCGCAAGAACAAACGCTTGAACCCCGCCCAACTTGAAGCAGCCCGCATGAGTGCAATTACGGCGGCAATGTGACCCTGTAGGTGTGGATGCCCAATGTCCTGCGTAAGATGCTGGTGGTGCCTATGGCGACGATAACCCTTCTCCGTAACGGGATTGATACGGCGTAGTTCCTCCAAGACGCCCGGCGGCAACTTCTCATAAACGAGCTTGTTTGTGAGTTTGCCGACAAGAATAGGGCGCTTGACGTCGAGCGGGCTATACCTCCAACCCCTGAGACGGAACAACTCCCGGTAGAATGCATCGGGAAACTTCTTCGTCCAAGGCAGAAACTCTTTGTTTACGTAGGCATCCAAGAGTTTGTGCAGTTCGTCGCGGTCCCGAACAGCCTGATAGCCGGTTGCCTCGTCCACTAGAGCGACGATACCGACACGAGCAAAGCCACGCACAAGAATCTCACACCGCTCAGCGATATGCAGTTGTTGTTTCTGAAGAGCCCCAGCCTTTCTTGCTGCGAGAACGGCGTCACAGATGTCGGCGAGGATCGTCGCTTCATAGCCATAGGCTGTCGTACTGCCAGTCGGGAGCTGGAAGATTATCGGCTGGGTGATCGCCGCCGCCAAATCCGCACGGATAAAGGGTTCCAGCGCTTTTCCGCCCGCAAACCCGGCCAGTCGATCGCCGCCCCGCTCAACGCCACCGCGTGCCATGCCGAGCGACTTTATCATGCCGCGTTGCGCTAATACGCGTCTCCCATCCTCCAGGACATAGCAAGGTATCTCCAGGTCGGCGATTCTCAGGGGATGGTCGGGAGACCCATGGGTAGCCTTCAGAATCTGCTCCGACACGTTACTCCTCCTTCACATTGGGTCTAGACTTCAACCAACGGAGCACATCGTCCAAATCGTACCGAACAGCCTTGGCCCGGATGACCACAACCGGCAAGCCTTCCTTGCGAAGCTGAAAGACGGTGCGGCGGCTAATTCCGAGCTTCGCAGCTAGTTCATCGACGGTCAGCAGAACCTTCTCGTCGTCCATAGGCACCTCCATCGAACCTGCGTTCTTGCTCATAGCCTATCATGCCAATGAATGCGTGTCAATCATATTTTGGTGTTGACAGGTGCATGAGAGTGCGCTAGAGTGAACGCAGGAGAAAAGAAGGAGGACGATGCCCGTGGACCCAAACCCAAGGCTCCGCAAGCCGACCCGACATGACCTTCGGAAGATGCGCTCCCTCGCCGCCGAGTACCTGAGTGTGCATCCAGACCTTCTGGAGTCATCGCCCGAAATGAGGGAGGTGTTCTGGCAGAGCGTCCTCGCTATGACCGGCAGCGTCAAGGCGTATATGAGGATTGCGCCCGTCGTCCTCGCGGCCACAACGGAACAGGAGACCGCCCCCGTCAAGGAATCGGTCTCCCGCGCTGTGGGCGACCAGTAACCCAGCCGCCAACCCGATTATACCATAGCCCTTCCCATTATACGGGTGGGGCTTCTTTGTTGGGCAAAGTCCGCCGTGATGCTTTCGCTGCCAGCAGAAGCCACAGAGCATCCGCTGCAAAAAGAGCATCCCATGCCCATGACGCAATCTTCCGCGCCATGGTCGCGGAGGCGATCACGTCTTTGTTTATGCGAGGTACGCTCGTATCGGAACCAATGGCCGTCACCGGCATGTCGACGACGCCCTGATAACCGTAACTTTGCAGCCATACCTCCCCAAGCCAGCGGTCTTGTACCCACTTCATGACCTCATAATCGGTGCTCTTGCTGGCTTTGACCTGCCACCTGGTCTGATGCGCCCACAGGAGAATGGCTAGCATCAACGCAGGAACAACCCACTTGCGCAAACCATCATCACTCACTTCGCGATATTTTCTGGCGTGGATGTGGCGTCCTCGCTGACCACTTGCGGTCTCCTGACTGCGCGACCCACAGCCGTCAGCAACCACAGCGCAGACCCACCAACCAGACCACCATAGGTCCAAGTGAGGATGTTGCGCAGGCGAATGCGCGGGTCTCCCAAGGCGGCCAAGTGAGGAGCCGTCACCCACTCGCGGGAGGCGGCGACGGAAGCTGGGGCTTCCTGGAATCCTCTTGGGGAGTAGGCGCGAATCCAGACTTCACCCGTCCAGCGGTCCTGAGTCCACTTTGTCACCACACCCTTGCGTGTGCTGCTGGCCTGTTGGCGCCACCTCGCAGCACCCAAAATCAACAGCAAGACCAGCACAAGCGCAGGAACAACCAGGCGGCGCATAACCACACCTACTTTGCAACATCCTCCCACGTCGGCGGGTCTTTCAGGGCCTTCAACGTCCAGTCAATCTCTCGCTGGTCTGCACCAACTAGCTTCAGGGCGTCTAGGTTAGCCTCGTAGGCCAGACGTTCATTCTCCTTAGCGTCGGCGTACAGGGCGCGGTCGGTGTGGTAGATACGCAGGTGTTCGGCTTCGTGGGCCAGGGTTCCGGCTATCCAGGTCACGGTGCCTTTGTCTAGGTCAACCTGTGAGATGGTGATGACGTTAGCTTCGGGCAAGGTGGCGTTATCGAAGCCAGGAATGATCATCTCAGCATTCGCCGCGAGTTTCTGGTAGTGTTCTGGCGCCTTCTCTGCCAAGAGATCAACGGCATCCCTGATTTTCTGGTCATATTGCGGCACTACGCGGTCTACATGTGGCGGAGTAGGCGCGGGTGGGCGAAGGTAAATGCGCACCCTAGAGGCATCTGCATCAGTGGATACTTCTCGCTCAATCACATCCTCAACAGGAAGATAGAGTTTCCCAGCGACGCGATACCCGTCTACGCTCGGTATTTCCTGGTTATCCACGTAAATCTGCACCGTCACCTTTTCGGGGGCGGCGTTTTGTGTTGTCCCTCCGGTTGCACCGGCAACCGTGGTACAGCCGGTTAGGACGAGCCCGATTAGAAGAACTGTCCACCTTTTCACTCTACTTCACCCGCCTACAGTATGCCCAGTTTAAGGGGGAATGTCAATTGGCTAGACAATCTGAGAGCCGCGTCGAGACGTGGGGGTATTCGAATCCGACAAATGCCGTTCCGTTTGACCCCAGGAATCCGCAAGCCTCGTACACATCTACATGGTACACGCCATACAAGCCTTCGCAACCAACCACAACTCAGACACAACAGACAATCAACCAAGAAGGTCCTTGGGTTACACCCACCGCTCCATCCAAGAGCACCGCTACTCCCATCCTAGACGCCATCAACCGCAAAATAGGGGGTAATACCGTGCCCCAGAATAGTTGGCCCAACACTGCTCCTGTGACACCCACTCCTGTCGCGCCACTATCCAGCAACACCAGCGGCGGGCCTGTGCCCAGTTCTGCTCCGTCACCTGCACCAGCGCCCATAACGCCTGCTCCTGCCCGTCCTCTGCCCATGCAGTGGCGTCCGGTTGAGCCCATCAGAGGGAACATCCTCAATCCTATTCAGGCGCCGCAGATTGGAACGCCCATTGTGGATATCGCGCCTACCCCGACTCCGCAGCCGACTACGCCGGCGCAGACGAAGGTGGGCGGTCCCTCGGGATTTACTGAGCAGTTCACGGCTCCCACCACAGCCATGCCTTCCGTGGACCAGTTGTACAAGATCTACACGGACATGGCTGGGGAGAACCAGGGCATGAGGGAATACCTTGCGTCTCCGCAGTTCCAGGGACTGTGGCAGTCAGGGAACATCCCCTACTGGATGCTCTCAGACCCTGTTTGGAGGAGCTACCTACAGAAGATTGGTCTCCTGAGCTGGGACGCTCTGGCCCGCAGAATGGGGCAGCAGTAATGGACACCGGATGAAGGGAGGTGAGCCCTTGGACCAAACCATTGTAACCCGCCATCAAGCCGCCAAAGAGAATCGAAAGCCGCACGACAGAAACGCCACCCTGAACCTCGCCTTTATCAACGACGAACAGTGGGTAGCGTGGGACAAGGAAACCAGCAACCTCCGCCTTCTGCTCCCTGACAAGCAGAAGCCAAGGCTCATCTCCAACCTCATCAAGCCCCGGTTGAAGCAGGAGTACGGCGAACTCACAGCTTTACCCCCGCAGTTTCGGGTCGAGTGCAACACCCAGGAAAGGTCGAAGAGGACCTACTACTACCTGAAAGACCTGTGGGACCGCTACGGCTACGAGAAGGAAGGCAAAGACGCTCTCCTGTGGGCGGATTCGACGGGAACGGGCTACCTGAAGTGGTACTTCGATTCGGGAGCCGGTCCTCTCTACGGAGATGTTCGAGCCGGTGATCCGATCATTGTTTCCCGAAGCCACTTCAACATCTCCCTTGACCCGTTCGCCAAGAGCATTGACGAGGCATCCTACCTGTTCGATGACACCATCCGTTCCAGGGAGTACGTCAAGAAGAAGTACGGCGTGGAAGTCTCCGGCAACGGGGACTTTTTGTATGCCTCTCTTTGGCAGGGGAGAGTCAAGCACCAGAACAAGATTCCCCCTGTGGTGGTGACGGAGTACTGGGAAAGACCGAACGCGGAGTACCCCGAAGGACGACTGGTCATCTTCTCGGGAAGCACGGAACTCTACTCCGGCCCCAACCCCTACGGCGAAATCCCTTACGCCATGATTCGCCACACCGTTTCAGCGGGTGAAGCCTACGGCGATACGTGGGTGTCTTCCGCAAGACAGGTCAATGTCCTCTACAACCGCATCCGGTCGGACATGCTGGAGAACTCCGCTAAACTCGGCAATCCCCCGCTAATCGCCCCGATGGGAGCGATTCAAGGCGACGTGGAGATGGGTCGCGGGGAAATCATCAAGTACAACCCCCTGGTTGCGGCTGGCGGAAAGATTGACCAACTAAAGATTGAGCCCTATCCTCCGCAGGTGGTCAACACGCTCCTGAGACTGGAACAGGAGATGGACGAACTCTCTGGCACTTCCACGAAAGGAGGAATGCCGCGAGGAGTACGGTCAGCCCAGCAGTTTTCCGCTCTTAGGGACAAGGAGGAGCTTCGGAGACAGACCGTCATGGACGAGTACCGGGATGCTATAACCGCAGCCCTGAACGGCGTCATGAGGCTTGGGCGAAGGTTCTCCACGCTTCCCCGGTATGTGCAGGCAGGGAATGAAAACCTCCTGATTAAGCCCGCCGAAGACATTCCCCCTGAAGCCCTGGTCAAAGTGAAGGTTGAGCTAAAACCCAATGTTCCGCCAGAAGAAGAGCAGAAGATGCTCTTTTCTCTTTTGGACCGCAAGATTATCCAGGACCCCCGTCCCGTGATGAGGATGACCCGCTTCGGTTCGCAGGAGGAGGTCTTCACGGATGTGGATTTAGCCGCCTCCCAGCAGCAGAGGGAAATTCGGAAGTTGCTCCAGGGCGAATCGCCCCCCGTGGAACCGTGGCACAACCACCCTATTCACATGGTTGAACTGAACCGCTTTCGCATGTCGGAGGAGTACGAAAACCTCCCCGACAGCGTGAAGGCGGTTTTTGATCAGCACGGTGCGATGCACCAGCAATTCTTAGCCCCAAAGGAAGGGATAGCCAATGCCCCCGGAAACCCCGGCCCCGGAATCCCCCCAGGAGTCCCCGGAGCTTGACCTTGCTACCGAACTTGCCACCCTGATGCAGAACGACCCGCAGGCGGCGGAACGCATCATGGCACTTCTTGAAGGAGGTAGTCCCGTGACCGATCTACCGGCTCCTGTTCCCGCCGCTCCCCCGGTTACTCAGGTTCCTCCGGTTCCCGCTGCCCCCGCTCCTCAGATGGACCCCGCTCTGATGCAGCGCATGGCGATGATGGAGCAGCGCCTCCAAGCCAATGACGAGGTAATGGGCGACTACAAGCTCAACCAGCAGCTTGGCGACCTGCGCGGCAAGCACGGGCAGATGCTCCAGCACTTTGGCGGCACGGTCCCAGAGGATTTCAGCGCACTCGAACCCGCCGTGTTGCAGGAGTACAAGGCCATCATGGAGGGCACCGCGCCGATTCATGAACTCGCCTACCAGAGAGCCTTGCTGAACCAGGCTCTGCAGGGTGAAGGCACCTTGCAGGACCGCATTCTAGCAGCCGCTGCCAAGAACGCTCCTCCCGTCACTCCAGAGGGCAAGGGCGGCGGGATTCCCTCCACCCAGCCCGAGGCTCCCAAGACCTACGCCACCACAGCCGACCGTATGGCGGCCCTTAAAAACCTGTTTCGGTCGATGGACCAGGCACAGCCTGGTTCTTAATTTGAGAGGAGAGATGTCCCATGCCTAGCCAAATCCAGTATTACGACCTGGCTCTGAAGACCGTCTATTCCCCGCAGGCCATGTTTGAGTACGTGGTGAAGCCCACCAAGTTCCTGAACGAATTGGAGCGGACCCCGGACTTCACCATCACCCAGCCCGGCGGCGCGACCCTCATCACCATTCCCGTGATGCTGGGCCTCAACCAGGGCTACAACACCGCCGACGAGAACTCCGCGCTTCCGCTCGTCAACCGCTCGGTCATCAACCAGGCCAACTACTACAGCAAGCAGCACACCGCCGTGTTCAACTTCTCCTTCCGTGCTGCCAAAGCCGGGGAAGGCGACGGTGGCTGGAAGTCCATCCCCGCGATGGAGATGGATTCGGTCATCCAGGGCCTGCGCCAGAGCATCAACCGTCAGGGCTTCGGCGACGGCACCGGCAAGCTTGCCACTTGCACCGCCGCAACGGCTGTCAACACCATCACGGTGGATTCCACCAAGTTCATCTACGCCCATGCCACCAACGGTCAGTACATTGACCTGTATGACACCGCCGTTCCTGGCTACGTGGCGCAGGGCCGTATGGTGACGGCCAAGACCGCGACCACCATCACCATCTCCGGTGCGGCTGTGACCGTGACTGCCACCACGATTGTTGTGAACCAAGGATCCTACAACAACGAGATGAACGGCCTCTCCAACATCGTTGGTTCGGGCACGCTGGGCGGTATCGACCCCTCTGTGGCAGGGCAGAGCGAGTGGGCCGGCATCCTCATCGACGCCAATAACGCCGCTCCTTCTCTGACGCTGTTCCAGGGTCCGTTCCAGCAGATTGAGGACAACGGCGGCAAGGTGGATTTCATCGTCGCTTCCAGCGGTGTCCATACGGCTGCCGCCAACTACCTCACGTCGGCGAAGCGGATTCCGGTTTCCAGCAACCCCATCACTCTTCCCGGCGGCTTCGACGGGATTGATTGGAACGGCGTCCCTCTCGGGCGTGACAAGGACGCCCCCACGGGTACGGCTTACTTCATCGAGAAGAACGCCCTGAAGATCGCCGAAGTCATTCCCGGCGATTGGCAGGACCTCGACGGCAAGGGCTCCATCATCCTGTGGGACGGCACCCGTGGCTACAAGTCCGTGTGGATTTGGGACATGCAGCTCGTCGCTTTTGCCCGCAACCGCCTGGCCAAGATGACGGGTATTTCCGAGTCGTAAGGAGGAGCCATGAGGCATACGGTCGAGACCCACGTCTACAAGATTCCTGAGAGGCTGAAGGAAATCGACCCGAACCTCAAGGTGGCCTTCAACGACAAGAACCAGTCCTACGAAGTGTGGGGGGTGGACGCAATGTCCACCCCTTACATTTTGAGTTCCTTCACGGAATTGGACGTTCGCGTTGTTTGGGCTATCCGCGAGGCTTATTCTGTGGCTCAGTCCACGGGAGACCCCTACAGGCACATGCTGAGGCAGTTTGACAAGAACGATGAACAGCGTGACCGCGAGTATTGGAAGCGCCTCAACGAGCAGGAGTATATCTCCCGCGATATATTGAGGTTTTCCGATACGCCCGTGGTGACAGTGGGTGATGTCTAATGCTGAGTGACCTGCTTTCTCGCGTGAGGGACAACACGCAGGATTGGCTTTCGCAGAGATGGTCCGATACCGTTATCACCCAGCACCTGAACGACTGCCAGAGGAAGCTGTCTCAGTTGTCCTACGGCATTACAGCCTGGCAGGTGTCGGTGACGTCTTCCCCTCCTCCGGGAGACCCCACTTTTGTAGACGGCGTGACGCGACCGCCTCAGCTTCTGACCCCACACAAAGTCTACTTCCAGATCGGCATGAACCAGTGGGAATTGAACCTCTCGCATGGCGTCCCGATAGACACCGCCTACATGACAGGTCTACCCGATACTGCTTATTTCGCGGCAGGGACCATTTACCTGCGTCCCTATCCTTCGCAAAATGGGACGCTCATCGTTTCTGGGACACAAAGAACCACTGACATGTCAGTCTCCACCGACGTTCCCACGTTGGAGGACGCCGACGATGTGATGGTGTCCTATGCAACATGGATGTGCCTCGCTTCGGATGGCGACCCTACCGCAACCTTCTGGGAGCGTATCTACCAGGACAAGCGGCAGGAGTGGGCCGTCTTGGAAGCTCAAAAACACCCCACCGCCAACCGCATTGCGCGGGAATGGTGGGAATGAAAAGGATGATGCCCTATGGCCGTTAGAGCACCCTATGACTTTCCTCCCGAAGGGCTCGTAGGAGCCCTGTATGACCAGTTCAACAAGCTCCAGGCGGATGTGGCCGCTCTGCGGACGGCTCTGAATGCCCACACCCACGTGGAGAACACTGCCGCGGCCTACGTGCAAAACGCTACCACCGCAGCGGGTCCGACGTTGGCGGCTCTCACGTCCGACCAGATTCTGAAGTCCTAATGAAAGTGGGGTGGTAGCGTGCCCAACGTATATTCCCAGTTGTCCATTCAGCACTTTGGCGATGGTCTCAACACGGACCACCCCACTTCCATTCCCGACCACGCCTTAGCCAAGGCGGAGAATATCCAGTACACGCAGGAAAAGAAGGTTGCTCCCAAGCCGGGGATGTCCAAACGGTTCGGGAGCGACTTCGATTCTAACCCCGTGATTGGGATTGCGCCCTACTACAAGGCTGACGGGACAACCCGTTTAATCACGGCGGCGGGAACGTCCCTCTACGTGGATACGCCCCACGTCATCTTCAATTATGACACGCAAACCGATTGGGACGGCGGTATCCACAACTTGGACAGTTCCGCAGTCCCCGGTGATATCAAGCTTTTAGCCGCCCCAACCTCTTCCTTCGTTCGCTCGACGGTGGCCTACAACGACGACGGCACCCAGGTTGCCGCCAACACGCCTAGATACAAGGCCGCGAAATACAGCAATGGCGCGTGGGGAGAGTCGGGGACGACGAACCTCCTCACGGCGAATCAGGCGAGTGTGGAGACAGATACGACGGGGTTCGTCTCGTCGGGCGCGACTATTTCGCGCGACACGACGAAAGCTTGGCACGGTGCGGCTTCCTTGAAGGTCGTAACCGCCGGCGCAGTGATTACCGAATGGGCTGGGGTTAACTTCGCTGGGGCGGTCTCAACGACTTACACCATCAGCGTGTGGGTATGGGCTCCGCAGGGCGCGTCCATGGAGCTAAATGCAACTGACAATATAGACCTCTTTCTTGGCAACACGAAATTCACAGGCACCGGGGCTTGGCAACGGGTCACGCTAAAAGTCACCACTGACGCACTCCATGGTTCGTTCCTGTTCTACGTGGCTACCGCTGACACGCCGCAGGCTATCACATTCTGGCTGGACGGCCTCCAAATCGAGCAGAAAGCCTACGCCACCTCATGGACCGATGGCGGTTCCACTCGCTCTGCCGATAACCTCAGCCACACTCTGCCGAAGCCTCTTCCGGTTCGCAATGCTGGATGTACGTGGTATAAACCAGACCACGCCAGCAGTCTAGACAGTACGTTGGCTTGGATTATGAACACAGCCACTACTCCTGTGTGGCGGTATCTGGTCTCGCATGATGGAACCTACTTTCACTTTAAGAAGAACGACGGCACCACGGTTTACGATGCCGTCTCTGCCGCTGTTTCCTTCGCCGCAGGGGACACCATCTTTGTAAGCTGGCTGGACGACCCCACAGCGGGCTACATGAAGCTCTGGTACGGCATCAACGGCGCGGCTTTGACAGAAGTATCGCTTGCCAACACGGTGCAGATCACGGACGCGCAGAAGGTCTACTGGGGTAGCCGTGATGCGGCGGGGTATGAGTGCGACGGCGTGATCGACGACCCGCAACTGTACCACGTTGGAACGGTCATTGCGAATGGCGGCGCGGTGGACGTCAGCTTCTGGAACGCCATTTACACCAGTGCTGTAGCGCAAGTGTGGAGCATGAATACGTTGTTTCATTCCTCACTGGACAGCGTGCTGGACGTGGACACAGACAGGCAGGGAGTATGGGTCTCTCCCACTCAGAATGGTTCCACAAGCACGGATACGTCAACTTTCTCTGTAGCGTGGGCGGCTGACGTACTGGTGAACACGGCACTTTCGGCACAGGTTGCGACATCGGCAGACGGTGTGACGTGGAGCGCGTGGTACGACCAAGTAAATGGGTCTACTGCCACGGCTCCCGCAAACGCCTATTCCAAGGTCAGGTTCATCTTCCAGGAAGTCAGCAATGCGGGGACCGCAACACTTCACGTAGCGACGGCCTCCTACGACGGCACGCCTAGCGCGGCCTTGTTGCTCTCTGGTCTGTCGGTCTCTGCCAACTATTCCTTCGCGCAATTGCAGAACACACTGGTTGCCTGCAACGGGGTGGACATCCCCAAACAGTATGACGGTACTGCAATCACCGACCTAGCCGCGGCACCAAGAGCCAGCACGGTCTGCACCTACAAGAACCGCATGTTCATGGCGAAGGACGCCAACAACAAATCCAGAGTCTACTTCTCAGCTCTGGCGAACATCCAAGATTGGACCACCGCCAATGATGCAGGCTTGATTGACGTGAATCCGAACGACGGTGACGAAATCATGGCTCTGGTCCCGATGGACACCACTCTCTTAGTCGTCAAGGGCCATGCCTCGTACTACCTCCAAGGCTACTCGCCGCAGACCTTCCAAGTTACACCGGCGGGCAACGGCGGGACGCTCTCTCCGTGGGGCGCTATCTGGACGCAGTACGGCGTCTTCCGATTGGACCGGGAAGGGGTGTGGGCGACCAACTTCGCTACCCAAGTCTTGCTGACGAAAGAGAAGGGCGTCCAGAAAATCTGGGATGGTTTGAACCAGCGCCAGCTTGGCAAAGCGGCGCTTTTCGTTTGGCAGGATAAACTCCTCGTCGCGGTCCCCAACGGGACCAGCAGCTACAACAACCTCGTTTTGGTCTACGACCTCAGTTCTAAAGCGTGGTCTACGTGGACGGGGTGGGTTCCTTCCTGCTTCACGTCCTACTGGGAAAGAGGGCTCTGGCTCTATCTCTTCGGTTCGGGCACAGTGGGAAACGTGTTCCAGATTGGAGGGGCAAACGACGCCGGGACGGCCTTCACGTCCACCATCGAAACGAAACATTTCGCCTTCACGGGGCTAGATCACGCCAAGCGGGTGAAGTGGGCGGACCTCTCCTTTGCCGGCGGAACAGTGGATACGACCATCGGTCTAACGGCCATCACCGACGGCGTGGAAAGCGCGGAAAAGACGGTGGTCATTCCTGCAAACCAGGACAACTACCCCGTCAGGCTTTCGACTCCTGCGTACGCCAGAACAATGGGCTTCAAGGCGCGGTGGCTGAACACCAGTTCCTCTGGAGCAACGTTCCTTGGCATGGCCGTGAGCTTCTTCCCGAAGGCGTCTCGACCGA
>JAEHJW020009119.1_pt1 | contig 22064 bp, 19 predicted proteins | sample 9271431 | NCBI WGS metagenome assembly JAEHJW02 | reverse complement strand
GCGCCTGCAGAAACATTTCGGCCTCGCTGGCCTGCTCCCGGGCTTCGGTCACCTGTTCGGCGTGGTCGTACATGACGGCCTTCGCCATGTCCTGCATGGGCACTCCCGGCATGGCTCCAGCCGTCCATGCGGCGGCGATGAGCGTTCCGAAGGTGTCCGCCTCGCGGGCATCTCCCCCGGGGGAGAGATGGGGCCACTCCGATTTCAAGGCGTCCAGGGCCTTCCTGAAGCGGTCCCAGCGCTGGATCGTTCCCCAGAAGAGTATCCGGGCCTCATTCAGGGACAGAACCGCTGGTTGCCTGGACCGGGTGATGAGGGGTCTCAGGTAGATCCGGACGATGCGGCTGGCGTCCGCCGGTTCGAGCGTGGGGTCCGATATGGACCCCAGGGCAAAACTTGTGGCGATACGGAAGCTGCGCCCTTTCTGGTCGGACGTGCCCTTGCGCACGTCGCCGCGGGCGCTGTAGGCCGAGCGCATAAGGGAGAGCATCCCGGCCGCGTTCTGCGCCGCACTCGCGGATTGGCTGGTTGCCTCCCGCTCCAGCTCATCGAGGATGCACGGGGAAGAACTGCTCTCCAGCGCCTGCCGGATGCCGGCGGGGGTGGATTCCTTGCCCATGTCGGTGAACCAGGCGTAGCCGCCCAGAGCGTGGTTCAGATAATCCAGCAAGGTGGATTTGCCGGAGCCTCTGGGCGAGATCAGCCAGATGCTCGGCCGGGCTTCCAGGGCTCCCAGAAACACCGTGGACAAGGCCCAGCCAAGGACCAGGAGGGCGGAACTCCGGTAGCGGAAATTCCAGGTGCCGAAATCCCCCAGGATTCGGCGAAGCACCTGGTCGTATTCCGCCTCGCCCGCCCGGACGTAGGACGGTGGCTGATTCTTGCCCTGGGCCGTGTAAATGTTGCGCCGGTCCTCCGCCAGCCGCTCCACCGGCTGGCCTGTGGCGTCGAGCGCCCCGTCCCGGCGGACGATGACCAGACCACCCAGGTCCGGATCGTGCCAGACCCCGCAACCCCGCACCCGGCTTTCTTCCGAAAAAACTCCCCGGGTGATGCAGGCGTCGGTGATCTCCCGCCCGGCGCGGGCTGCGTCGAAGCGGGGATTGCCGTGCGCGTCCAGGTCCCCATAGTGGCTCTCGAAATACCCCCTGCCCATGATGGCCACCAGCATGGGCTGCTGCGTCAGGGCCGAGAGGGAAACCGTCATGAGGTTGTCTTGCGGCCGCGACCAAAGCACAACCGCGTGGCTATCGCTGCTCATGCCCAGCGGCAGGTATCCTCCGTCCCGCGCCGTGGCATCCGTGTTGGTGGCCCGCTCCACCAGTGGAGCAATCAGGGCAGAGTACGCCTGGCCGGCGTCTTCTCCCGCATCGACTAGCAGGTCGTCGAGGCCTCGATGGCGGAGCGTGCGGGACTTCCCTTTGCCTTCCTGGGCTGGGGTCACCCATCCGGCGGATACCCGCAATCCCGTGATAGTCCCCCGGATGAGCTTCGCCGCCTGAAGCGCGGCGAAGTACACGTCGGCGTTGAGGACATATCGCCCGCCGTTCAATCCGGTATAGCTGTCGATCCGTTCCAGCGGGACTTCGGATTTCTTGAGGGGCCTGCCGTCGGAGTCGAGGAGGACAATCAGGGTGTGGAGCCCGTAGTCTTCCACCAACCGGTGCAGCAGGTCGGCCAGCTCGGGGAGCAGGCCCCGTCTTGCTTCCTCGTCTTTTCCAAGCGGGTTCCGGAACATGCGGATGCCGGGCAGGGCCAGGGTCGGGATGCCGGCCTTGCTCCCGGCGATGGCTTTTTTCTCCCCTTCGGTGAGCACGGCGACCCCCGCAGAGGCGTGGGGCAGGGCATCCAGGAATTGAGACGGAACATAGACGTGTGAGCCTGACCCCGAGGGGGCCAGATAGCGGGGCGTTTCCCCATCGTGGGCCCCCAGCAGGCGCAGCCGCAAAAAAGGGACATCCTGATCGGCCAGCGGCGCTCCCTTCAGAGCGTAGTACGGGATGCTGTACGCGCCTTCGGCGTGGATGCGTTGCTCCCGGTCCCGTCGCAGAGCGGCCCGGGCCGCGACATGATCCAGGACCTGCGCCCCCCGAACATCGGCCAGCGTCAGGCCCGACCGCGCAAGGTCGGCCTCCGCGAGATTTTGCAGCGTTTGCTTTTCGACCATCTCTGTCACCTGCGCAAGGTTTATGTACATATAGCGGCTATTCGTTGCGTCCCGATGCCGACCGCCTTTCCGGGTATAGCCGGGATCCGTTGCGATTCGTCACCAAGCCCTTCGATCCCCGGATCCCCGCCGGAAAATCCCGCTGTCTGCGCATCGCAACAACCCGCGGCTATACCTACCCGTGGGCCTGGTTCGTCCAGGCGTCGGGAACAGCAGGAGGAATTCTGATGAACTGCGTAGTGGTGGTGGGCAACCGGATTTTTACCCCGGATGAAGTCATGGATATCGCGCTTGGAGACGCCGTCTGGGACAACGCGACCAGGACGCTGACCTATGTCAAAGGAACCCAGGCGGAGGATTTTGAATCTTCCGTGGGTACCCCTATCCAGCTGGCGGCGAACGATGGAAACGGCTTGGATCTATCCAGAGATCCCGGGGGTACCTGGGAAAACGAAGAAGATACGGATCCGCACCTGGGCCTCGATGATCTGGGGGAACCGACGGTGCGATCCCCGGTATTGGAACCCGGGTTTACCGCATTGGAGGAAGAGCGCTTTTCGCCAGCGGCCGCGGAGGAGGCAGCGTTTGCAGGATCCGAGCGCCTGCCGGAGACCCTGGCCGTGCTGTCTGCTGCCGATGCCGTGGTGCTCGACGTCGAGACGACGGCCCTCTCGGCCTATGATCACCCGGTGGCACCGGCCTTCTCGCAGAAGATCGGAGACAAAACCATCAAAGAACTGCTTGTAGCCGGCTGCTCCCTGGACATCCGGCCCAGGGCACGGGTGCTATCCCTCTACGTCCCACAAGACGGGTATCGGGTGGCTTTCGATCTGGACCGTTTGATGGAAGACCACCGGGCCGCACTGGCCGGAGCCCTCCACGACAAGGTATGGATCGGCCATAACCTGGGTTTCGACTACGCCTGGATGCTGGCCTTGCATCCAGAGGTCCGGCCCCGGCGCATCATCGACACCCTGTTGCTGGCCACGACGCACCGGCCCCAGGCCCTGTACGAGATGCAGGCGGCGCTGGTCACCAACGGGATCCACGAGTGGAACATACGGGACGCCCTCTGGGACTATGTGCAAGGGAAGCTGTCCCGCAAAAAACAGGACGACGGCGACGGCGGGGCGCTGTCCCTGCAATCTCTGTCCCTGCTCTACCTGCAGGAAAGCCTCGACAAATCCTACCAGAAGCCACACAACTGGATGGTGGACCGGCTCACCCGGGCGCACTGGGAGTATTGCATGGGGGACGTGGAAACCCCTCTGCGCATTGCCCGCAAGCTCTTGCACCTGCCCGAAGAGGCGGACGCCGTCCAGATATTGCAGGCCCTGGATGGCGATGCCCGCGCGGCTCCGGCCTACCGGATCCTGGAATCGGCGCTCCATACGATAGCCCGGATGCACCACAAAGGGGTGCCCTGGTCCGCCGAGCGGGCGGCCGCCCTCGATGCGGATCTGGCGCGGGAGGCCCGGGAAGCGGCGGAGAAACTCCTGGAGATCGCGCCCGAGCTGGGGCGGACCATCGAAGTGCCCGGCAAGCCCACAAAGAAGCACCCCGACCCGGAACCCTGGAAGATCTGCCCCATAGAAGATCTGCTATCGCCCAGCAAGGGACTGACCGCTCCCGTAAAAAAAGCCATCGCGCACGCCATCGTGCAAGAAACGGGCAACTCCGCCCTGTTTCACTCGCCGGACGGCGGCGAAGAGGACCAGAGCGGCGACGGCCCGGCGGAATCCATCACGCTGGACGCGAAGCAGTTGGCCTTCGATTATCCCGATTCCCAGGTGGTCAAGTTGCTGGCCGCCGTGCAAGGCGCGGTAAAAGAGCGGGCGATGTTGTGTACGCTCGCCGCCTGTGCGCGAGACACGCGGGACGGGCGTATCCACCCCCTGACCGGCGTCACGACGATCACCGGACGGACCTCCGCCACCAATCCGTCCTTGCAGCAGGTACCCCGGGACCCCCGATTCCGGGGGGTGTTTGCGGCTCGTCCCGGGCACCGGATCGTGGCCACCGATTTTGCTTCCATCGAGCTGCGAATTGCCGCGGCGCTCGGGGTGCGGGCCTGGGAGGTGCTGTCCGTGGTGGTGGACGCCCTTTCCCGCGGCCGGGACAGCCCACACTACAAAAGCCTTCCCCGAATCCGCAAGCGGATTGGCTGGATACTGGAGCACTGCCCGGACTTGGTAGCGTATCTGAAAAGCGGCGATCCGGACCCGCCGGATAGCCTGATAGAAACCGATCCGCCCGTTTTCGGCGAAGCCGCGATCGAGGACTACGCCCGGTCCGCGGCCTGCGATCTGGCAAAGTGGGTTTCCCGCCTACGCAAGGCAACCGGAGGGCACCCGCAACGCTTACCCTTCCGCGCAGTGTACCTGCACGGCCTGGATCCGCATTTGCTGACGGCCATCGCCATGCGGGCTCAGTCCGGAGAATTTGACCTGCGGGGGATGTCGCCATTGCAGTACCTGCAAAGTCTCCCGGCAGAGGAAACCGACATCCTCAAGAAGCGGATGAAAGACGCCCGGCAGGCGGCGAAGGTCGTCAACTTTGGTGCGCTATACGGCCAGCAGCCGGCTGGTCTGCACCGCTTCGGGGTGGTGGGGTACGGGCTCAGATGGACCGGGCAGGAGGCCGCCCAGGCCCACGAAGCCTGGTTCCACCTGTACCCGGAGATTGGCCTGTGGCACTGGCTGATCCGTCGGTTTTTCGTGCAAAAAAAGCAGCCGATCCTGAATCCGTACAATCCGGTCGAGGCGGACCTGACCGGCAAGATTTATCGCTGGTCCACGCTGTCCGGCAGGATAGTCCTCTCTTCCAAGCTGACGTCCACAGCCAACTATCAGGATCAGGGTACGGGAGCGGAAATCGCACTGCTGGCCATTGGCACCCTGCCCCAGGACATCCAGGCCATGCTCATCAATTTCGTGCACGATGAACTGGTTCTGGAGGTCCCGGAAAGTCGGGTAGATGAGGTAGTGCAGATCGTCGAAAAGACCATGGTGGAGGCCGCCAACCGATTCCTGATGCCCTATGGAGTGCCCGCCGCCGTCGAGACGCAGGTGGGGGACGCGTGGGTGCATTGATCTGGCTACCATCCCCACTATCCGCCCATCGCAACAACCCGATGCTATACCCACCCAAGGCCGGATTTCCCAGCCTCTGAAACGCAAGGAGAACGCCATGTCTGGAGTCAACAAAGCCATTTTACTCGGTCACCTGGGCCGGGACCCGGAAATGCGGTACATGCCCGACGGGACCGCCAACGCTACCCTGAACGTGGCAACGTCCGAGACCTACAAAGACCGCGACGGCAACAAGCAAGAGCGTACGGAGTGGCATCGGGCAGTTTTCTGGGGCCGGACGGCCGAGGTCGCGGGGGAATACCTTCGCAAAGGCAGCATGGTCTACATTGAGGGTCGCCTGCGCACCCGCAAATGGACGGACAAAGAGGGTCAGGACCGCTACACCACAGAGATCGTCGGCGACCGTCTCCAGATGGTTGGTGGACGACGGGATGGCGACGCTGACGACCGCGACGGCCAAGGTGAGTCGGACAGAGGTAAGGGGATGGATCCGGTCCCTGGGGACGAGTTCGACAATATCCCGTTCTAGGGGCCCACCATCACCGCGACTCCTGTCAACTACAGTTGACACATGCTTCAGGTGCTTGGCCTGCGGCTTTCGTTCAAAACGGCGCGCTCGGGCCGACCCGCTCGCGGGTAATAAAGTCCAGAACGGGTATAGTTACGCCAGACAAGACGGTTTACAGCGGGCTCGCCAATGGTGCGTCAACGACAGGTACGCAGCGGAAGCGGCCGTTCACATCCTAGTTGCAATCGGGTACTCTGGGTAGCGTGGATCGTGGCTCCTCACAGGTAGGTGGTCGTCAAGAGATCGCTCTTCCCTGAAACCTGCAGGACAACCTATGCGTGCTCCTGGGCCATTGCTGCGGGTCCCGTCGACTTGAATTCAATTGACACTGGACAAGCGCTTTGTGGCATGATGATCGAGGGTCGCTACAGCGGATTCATCCCGATTCAATGGTCGGCATTGCCTCCTCATTGAATCAACAATCTGTACTCGTGTTAATAATCATCGCTTTATTTCGCCTGAAAAATGGAATTATCCTTGGCATTCAACAACCATTTGCCCGTGCTTCAAAACTGGCTAGCTCGCAATACAGGTGTGCCAATATCTGGTACATTCGAGTATCCGTTGTATTCAGATGCTAGATTTCTTCAAAGCATCCCGAATAGCAGCAGCCCATATAGTTTTTTCACTGCGATGCCATCACGCGTGGAGCCAGGTTATGTGCAAGCATCGTTGATCCTGCGGCTAGATGAGCATATTCCGTATGTACGACCAGATCACTCAAGGACAGATGTTTCCCGTTACCATGGCGGAGGTATCACGGATGAAATTGCTGCCCTGACATCACTCTGTTTGGGCGTCAGAATCAGGGCTGGCGGGGTATCACGTTACTTTACCAATCCAGAAAATGAGCCTTTAGGGATTCCGGTTGCATGGGATAGGCGGCCAATACCTTTGCTAAATCTGGATAAAGACCGATTGGTTCTTCCTCGTGTGGTCGGCAGTCGGTGCCTGCAAGAGTTAGAACGATTTATCTGGCTGCTTCAACTTACCCCAGACCAATCAATTGCGCTCGTTCGCGCCGCGCGGCTTTATCAGGACGCTCTATGGATCGCAGAGTCGGAGCCTGCATTCGCGTGGCTCATGTTTGTATCTTCTCTTGAAACTGCTGCAAATCGATGGAAATCCGATAATGTACCACCATCTGTTCGGCTTGCAGATTTAAAACCTGATCTGGTTGAAATATTGAGAGATGCTGGTGGAGATCGCTTGGTGCAGAGTGTTGCTTTGCAGCTTGAGTCTTCGCTTGGAGCAACCAATAAGTTTGTGGATTTTACGTTGCATTTTTTCCCAGAGCCGCCGACAGAAAGGCCACGTGAGGAATTACAGATTTCTTGGGATATAAAACGAATGAAAAAACTGTTACGGCTTATCTATGACTATAGATCAAAGGCTCTGCATGGTGGCACACCTTTCCCGGCGCCGATGTGTGAGCCACCATTCAGAAATAGTGAAAATGAATATGCAGAAAAAGGCACAATAGGTCTTGCCACAGGATCCAGCGGTGGCGTATGGAAGGCGCAAGATATTCCTATCAACCTTCATATTTTCCATTTCATTGTCAGAGGAGTATTGCTCAATTGGTGGAAAGAAATGGCGAATAGCTCAAAGTAAATCGGACGCTTTTCTGGCACTATATAAAATAAGCTCTGTGCCCGTTCTGTACATTAACCTATAACTTTATGAATGTTCTATGAAAATTGACGAGACAAAGCATAATCGGCATATATCCACGAGCAAATGTGACACAGCCGTACCTAAACGCTGTGGGAGAGTTGTTCACGCGCGAGTTGCGGAGTATTTCTGTTTCGATGTGCAACCTTTGCGGCGCAGTGATGTACACTTATACGGCAATTTGCGCCTGATTAATAACCACAGTGTTCGCTCCAAACCTCTCGATAAACGTTGCTTGGAGTTAATTGTATCCGACAAGGCTTCACCCCTGATGTACGTGGAGAAGTCGCCAGTCAAGAAAGGCCGCAAAGCGATATTCACAAGGAGACAATATGCTTGATATATTTAACTGTGGACAAGGGGACTCGATCAGATTGACGTCAAAAAAGTGCATCTGGAATGCGCAACATCCTTTATATATTGATCTTGGGCCTGCAAACTATACTCGGGTAGTTGCCGAAAATGAAATAGATCTTCTTATAACTCACTCACATAAAGATCATATTTCAGGAATGTCAATTCCGAAACGCGTACGCATTAGAAGGCTCTATATTCCAGCATATTATTTAGAAATAAGAAAGATAGTATCTCACCTAACAGGAAGGTGGCCATACTTGCCAAGCACGCTACAAAAAAATATTAAAATTTTATACGAAGGAGCATATTCCGGTTGTTGCCATGCAGAAATTTTAAATCCTCCACTCAATCCTTATACTATTTTTAGAATTGATCCAGAAAATGCTTCAGGTGTTGATGAATATCTAGAAAGATTTGGCACCAGCGTTGATAACATAATAAATGACCAGGCCGGCCTTGATGATGTGTCTTTCCCTGATGGTTATGAGCCAGAAAAATTTATTCGGATTGCCGTCCACCTAATTTCTCAAAAAGATAAAGGAGATACAATAAAAGCTGTTAATAGATTTCTTGAGTATGACGCAAATAAGATTAGTATTGTATTTTCATATAAACACTACAATGATAAGGGCGATGAAGAAACATTCTTGCTTACTGGCGATGCTGACAAATCGGTATTCAACCGACTAATTAAGAATAAGGCAGGCAGTCTAAAAGCCGACGTTCTAAAAGTTCCCCATCATGGAAGTAAAAATATTTTGAACTTTAGGATTGTTCAGCGTATATCCCCAAGAATAGCAGTTATTTCTCACAATAATGGAAAATTTGGCAGAGCAAAAGATCCACACCCAAATAAAGAGATTATAGCCATCCTGGCGAAGTCTGGCATTCCTGTATACTACACAAATGATGTGATTAAAAATAATAATACCGTATGTGCTAGTCATAGTGGAATAATCTCCGGCGCGAGCGTAACAATTATCTAATACATGTGGTACATCTAACGCATCTGGCATAAGAAAATTTACGAGAAATGTTTTATTTATAGATAAGCGTCTATTCTTTGTTACTGGTGAGGGCTGGTAACATTTAATCAAACGAGCGTCGTAGCCGATCTGCTTTTTTGCAGAATTGGCTCTAAGCAACTGCGCAATTTACCGATATCTGGTCTTCGGATTCTGACACATCCAATCCCATGATATCAGTTAGTCATCGCTAATTAATGACCGCTTCCAGTCTCAAGCGGCCATGCCTCAGCGGGAGGATATTCCGCAGGAACGTGCTTGGCAACGATCAGAATCTGGCGGCGCCTGCGGAGGCTAAGTGACCAACCATCCTGCTTGGCGAACCGTGGATCATGACACGGGTCGCTCGTGGTCCTTAATTGTCTGCTTGACGTCATCCATCTTGTCCGACCGGTCAAGGTATTTGTCGTCGAGCAATGTCCATGTCCAAACCCACACCAGCGGCAGGATCTTAACCCTCTGTGCGTGAAACAAGGTAAGGCCGGAACAGTGTTAAACAGAACAGAACGGAACGCAAGATAAAGCCTGCATGGAAAAGGTATAGCTTTCCCATGCAGGCCGGCAACGGCGGGGCCTCCCCGGTACCTGCTCTGGCGAACCAGCCAGGGCACGCGCACGAGACCCGCCAGAAAATGCTGTTGATCAAATCGTCGGCAATGCCGAAGCCAGCCCCCATCATGAGGGACTGGCCGAAGCCCGAGTGCCCCCGCGCGCTCAGGAATCCGCCTGACTGCTTTATTCAAGAAATACCCGACCGTTCATGGCGGCCATGCGTCTTTCGCCATACCTGTCAGCGTAGGTTGTACCAGACCCCTCGGCCACTGCCGTGCAGGCTTAGCGTGCCGTGATCGACCAGCGCCCGAAAATGTTGCTTGAGCGTGTTGCGGCTAGCCCCGGTCAGTTTCATGACCTCACCGATGGTGACGCGGCCGTGCTCTCGGGCGAACTCAACGATCTGTAGCTGCAGTTCCGGCATGGCCGCCAGCACGATCTTTTCGCGATCGACCTTCTTTTCCAGGCGCCGAACCTGCTCGGCCAAGGATCTCAGGAAGAACATCAGCCACGGCTGCCAATTTGGCGCCTCTGTGCGGATCGTGCCTTGGGTCTGGCGCAAGGCCAGGTAGTAGGCTTCCTTGCTCTGCTCAATCACGCTCTCCAGAGAGCTGTAAGGCACATAGGCGTACCCGGCCTGCAGCAGCAGGAGCGTGGTCAGCACCCGAGAGAGCCGGCCGTTGCCATCCTGAAAAGGGTGGATCTCCAGGAACACGACGACGCACAGTGCAACGATCAACAGTGGATGCAGCCGGGCCGTCTCACGTTCCCGGTTCACCCACGCCACGAGCTCCGACATCAGGCGGGGCGTATCGAAGGGGGATGCGGTCTGAAACACGATACCGATCTGTGCGCCGGCTTCGTCAAAGGCGGCGACACTGTTCGACGTGGTCTTGTAGTTGCCACGATGCCAAGAGTCCTTCTCGCTGTAGCGCAGGAGGATCTGGTGCAACTGCTTGATGTGGTTCTCGGTGATCGGGATGTCCTGCCAGGACGCAAACACCAGGTCCATCAGATCGGCGTAGCCAGCCACTTCCTGCTCATCACGGGTCGCGAAGGACTTGATCTCCAGATTCGACAGCAGATGCTCCACCTCCCGGTCGGACAGCTTGCTGCCCTCGATGCGGGTCGATGAGCCGATGCTCTCGATGGTGGCCACACGACGCAGGGCCGACAGCCGGTCGGGCGCGAGCGTGCCCAAGGCGCGCCAAGCGCCTTTGAACTCATCGATCCGGGCGATGAGGCCCAGGATCTCCGGCGTGATCTGGATAGTGTCGGTTCGCAGCATGAACCAATACTACACCCATTTACGCCCATTTTTGAGATGCCTGGCTGGCTTGGGTGGCGCTTGATGGGGCAATGACGCTTCATCTCTGTGAATCAGTGAGTTCTGCATCAAGCACCTGTACAGCAATTTCCGGATAAGCCTGACCGCAGCGGGGACATGCCTTGCCGGCCTGGGGAATATTCATCCAGTAGCCGGATACCAGCCCCTTGGTCAGGGCGATGTCTCTTCCCAATACCGAGGCGGCAACAACGTGCCCACCTGGATTGGTGCTCAATCCTGCCAAAATCGTGATTCCATGGTGCGCCTGCTGGACTTGTCGGCTGATGTCGGTCACGAAGGAGCGATACAGAGTGGGGTTGTTTTCAGCACCTTGGGCCTGGATTTCGTAACCAGGGACGTAAGCTGCGATACGCGCAGCCAAGCGCAATCGAACAAACTCGGGGTAAATTCTTCCACGATATGAGGGGACTACACTGCGGACGAGGTCTGTTGCTGGAGTGGCCACAAGCCATTGGTGACGATATTCGGCGATTTCTGCCGCCCGACGATAGGCGCCCACGGGATTTTGGCGTTGCGATACTGGTGTTTGCGGCCAGTTTTCAAGATCAACGACCACCGCGCCCGATGGAAGTCGCGAAAGGCGGTTTACATTAGCGGTGGATGCCAGGCGAGTGGCCAATGGTGGCGCGTCTGGACTCCCACCAGAAATCCAGGTTTGCGGACTGTTCAACGGGCCAGAGAGTAGTGCGGCTCCGCCCGCCGCCAGTGCCAATTTGGTGACAGCACTACCGGCGAACAACCAGATCATGTTTTACATCCTGTGCTTCCCAATGTGGGCGCACACGGTGGTGCTCGACATCCATTACCGCGTCTGCCCTGGCGCCAGATATGGCAATGGTCGCCGAGCAAACCCACGGCTCCAGCGCCGCAGCACGCGATTAGAAAATGCTATTGATGAGGTCGTCTCCGATCCCAAACCCGGCCCCCATCATCAGGGCCTGACCGAAGCCCGAGTGCTCCAGCGAGCCCAGGAATCCACCCGACTGCTGCTGCGGATAGCCCTGGGGCATGGCTTGGGGTGTCTGCGGATACCCGGGTTGCCATTGCTGGCCCTGCCCCTGCATCGCCGCCAGATCGTTCTGCGCGGCTTGGTGCATAGCCTGCATGACCATCATCACCTGCTGCTGCTCCTGCTGGACGTTGAGGGCCAGTTCCTTGAGGTCCAGCAACCACTCCCGTGCGTCCTGGTTGCCGCCATCGGCGGCAGTCTTGAGCTTCCCGGCCAGCGCCTGCAGGCTTTGCATCACCCCTTGCGCTTCCTGCTGCAGCTGGTTGTATTGCTGCTCTACGGTCTGCAGATCCATTTCACAACCCTCCGTGGTATTTGAATGAGACTTCCCGACATTGGGGACAGACAAAAACCTGGACGGCAAGTTTCTTCTCGAAGGCCTCTTCGCCCTCGTCCGCCAGCTGGCCAAGCACGGCTCCTGCCGCAGCTCCGGCCAGCCCCGTCAATCCGCCCATGCGGATTCCGTGCGCCCCTTTGTCTTCCATGGGCGACTGACAGCTAGGGCAGGTGGCCGTCATGGCCTCTTGATGCTCTCCGAATCCAAACATGGCATGCTCCTCTTCGGCCCGACGTGCTTACGCGGGATTCAACTGCTCGACTAGGTGTTTTCCGGGCTGAAAGCGCACGGTTTTGCGGGCCGGAATCTCGATGGCGGCACCCGTGGCCGGATTACGTCCGGCGCGCGCCGCCCGCTCTTTGATCTGGAATCGGCCCAGATCGCCCAAGACCACCGCTTCGCCGGCAGCGAGCTGCTCCCGGTAAATATCGAGAAGGACATTCAGGGATTTTTCCACGACGGTTTGCGGCAGATCGCTGCGCTCGGCCATGAGACGCACAAGCTCTTTCTTTGTCAGCATGAGACATTCCTCTCCAGTAATCACGGCACCACGCCGGAATATACCGACGAATCCTGCAAGCCCGCAAATTAGCGGTTCCTTTTGATAGGCATGTGGTGGGTCAAAATCCGGGCTTGTTGCGGCCTCGCCACCCATAGACCGCCCTCCGCCACGAATCCCAAATAGGCAGTTTGGCGATAATCAGTCGATAGCCGTTCAGGTATAGCTCGCGGGGTGACCCCCAAAAGTCTACGGCAGCCCCTTGGATATGCAGCACCGTTTCGCCGTCCCTATCGACCGTCCCGAGTACGGTAAGCAGCTTGCCGTCGCGCCGGACGACGACCCCGGCCATATTCACGGTGATCATCAGAGCACCACCTTACGCACCCGACCTGCGCGGCGGATCAAGGCCGAGAGATCGCGGATCGGGGTAGCACGGTCGAACAGAAAGGTCAGAACGGCACCGTCCCGATAGGACACCGCTACCGGGATGGGTTCAGCTAGCCGCGACTGGCCAGACTCCCCCTGCGCTTCCCGATGTCCCTGGCGGAAAGGTATACCCTTGCGAACAGCGTTTTGCATGACAGCCTCCACGATGCCGCGCCGGGGGGGGGGGCGGCTTCGATGGATACATTAAAGCACAGGTTGAATATGGAAATCAACTTCTGCTTTAGCGCCGCTTCGCAAAATTTATTTGGGACTGCCGTTATCGCTTTATGGGCTGGCGGAGGTTCCTCCGCGCGCAGCCGCTAGGCTGTGCAGACGCAGGGATGAAAAACAGTTGAGGTGTGAATTGCCCGAGATGCTGCAAAGGCCAGGTATGGGCCCTACTCTCGCCACGTACTGACCCCCGCCTGGATCGTCCTCTAAACCTGAATACCCACTTCCGAACTCTACGAATATTTCTTCGCCCGAACCATATAGCCAAAGAGCGTTGGCATAGTAGTGTCTCTCTGGAAGGGGAAATCGCTTTGTCGGTTAGTTGCCGCCCTGTTGGGCCCTCTGTTCGCGCGGCCTTCTTTGAGTTTTCAAGTTAACCCTTTACTAGCTTCACTCCCCCATGGTGGAGCTTTCTGCCGTCAGGCCGCCCGAGAGATGACCTCCTGCGCAGCAGCATCTACGGTCGTCATCGGGAGAAAGCGTAACCCGTAGGAATCGGCTTCCATCTCTATTTCCGATATGTCTGCCTGAATAGATCGGCGAGCCCGATCGGACAGAGTTGGGTCGTCTTCTCTTGGAACGCCAAAGATCAATGCAGCCACCGGCAGTCGCGCATAGTCCTTCACGCAATAGAGCTGCCACAGCTTCGACTGTGCATCCCGAAAGCCATAGTGTTGATTTGTTGGAGAAAGCACGCCAAATTGAAAGACGGCACGCTCGTTGATAAATCCCATCCGCATGGGTTTACCGCTGGCCCGTAGTGTGACTTTTCTCCCAAACGCGCCGAGGAAGTCGGGCCGGAGCGCAACGGTAGCGTCCCGCACCCGGGTGTAGAACAGTTTGCTGGCGCTCTCGGCCCGGTCCTCGTTTTCGTCCTGTTCTTCATCCCAGGCTTGGAGGCTCCCCAGGCTGGAGAACATGAGCACGCAGGTGCGAAAGGCATCGGCCATGGAAGCGGCAAAGATGTGTCTCGCTTCGCCCGCCTCTAATCCCGCCACAGGCGGAGGCGCTTGCTCTAGCCTGTCATCCGCCAGCTTGGCCAAAGTCATCAGCCCGAAATCTATGAGATTCGCGAGGTTTGCTCCTTTGCTGCCGTACATGGCCTCCAGACTATCATCGCGGATGATGCGCTTGGCCTCAATAAGCCCTTGACCGCTGACTAGGGCGCCGACCGCCAGACGCTCCCCCGTACCTGATACGGGCTCAAAGTAAATGGGGCGAACATAGGTATTGGGTTCTAGCATTGTGAAAACAGATCATCCGGCGATGGGAACCGATCAAGGATACACTGGGCAGACCCCGCTATGCGATCCCGGATCCGATCTATCCCCCACTGGAAGTCTAGACCGTGATCTGCAGCGGGTCTAGGAAGGTTAGGCGCGAGCCTGCGCGCGAAATCTACGGCCCCTCTGCACATTTGCTCGGTTGCCCCGCTGATCTGTGCATACATGACCATGTGGTTGGAAGTGAAGGGAGCACCTCCAAGGGCACGCTCGTGGTCAATGTACATGTGCTCCTTGCCGCCGCTCCACAAGAAGTTCCCAAGGTTACGATCCCCGTTTTCGATGATCTCGTCAGCGGCCAATGCCTGCGGGGCATCATCCCAACTACAGATGATCGCAGAAGCAAGCTGAACGAGAACGGCTTCTATCTCATCTGGAAGATCTTTGGTGATCGCCAAGCGTTTGGCTAGGCTTGGGTACTCCGCATCCAAACTCCCAAAGCAGACGGTGCCGTCCGGCTGCTCTAGGAGCAGAGGCTCTGGAACGCTTATTCCCCACGCGCGAAGAACCACGGCGCAGACGCATTCGCGCTCGATGTTTGCGGGCGGAATGGCTTTTGCGACAGCCCCAAACCGCTCACCGTCCACAATCACCACACAGCGGAATGGGGCAGTCACCCCCTCATCCAACGGCATCTGAGTATCCGGAACGATCTGTCCGCTTCTGATTTTCACCGATCCTCCGATAATCTCGTCACAGTACTGATAAGCAATGCCAAGTCTCCCTCCGAAAGTTTGCCGCTCCTGGACTTGGTCACAATCTGGGCGATGAGGGCCTGTACCTGGGGCGCAAGCTCTGGGGGCAATTTGTCCAGCAGTTGGTCAATTTGGGGTAACCCGGTCAACACCAGATCTGGCTTCGAAGCAGCCGCCGCCCCCGGCAGCGCAAGGGGGTCAACGATGCGGGCGGTGGTGGCGGGGCGATCTTGGCTCATACCCAAAAGCTCATCGGCCGTTATGCCGAGGACGCGACAAATCAATGGTAAACGTTCGCGTTTAATCTTCCCCGTCTGGCGCCAATGCGTGACGGTCTGGGGGCCGATGGTAGAGTCTGGCCCCTCCAAAGCCGCTACGGCGTCGGCAAACTGCACATAGTTCATCCCTGAGGCCTGGATAAATTCCTCAAGGCGCTTCCCGACTTCCTTGGTGCTACTAGGTTTCTTTTCCATAGTTTCAATCTTTACTTGAAACGCTATCTTCTGACACGTAGCGCTGCTTGACTATATATTAAAGCGGTGCTTGAATATGGTTATGAGCATATCGACTCCCGTTCTGAAAGCCATCGAAGTCGTTGGCAGCCAGAGTGAGCTCGCCCGGCTGGTGGGTGTTTCTCCTCAGGCGGTCCATGCGTGGACCAAAGGTGGCGCGATCTCCGCGCTCTGCGCTTCCCGAATCGAACGCGCCACCGCCGGCGCCATCACCCGCTCCGACCTCCGCCCCGACATCTTTGGCCCCCTCGACGCCACGCCGGGCACCGAGGCCACAAAACCTGCCCAACTCCCTCTTCACAGGAGGAACCATGACCACGAGTAACCTACAGGTCCTGGATCGAGACCAGGACGCGGGAGCCCACCCGCGCATCGACCGATTCCGCTGGAGGCGCGACCGCGAAGAGGAACAGGAGGAACGCGCGTTCAGCATCCGCTTCTGCGAGCTATACCGAAAAGAAACCCGGACCCGGCGGGAAGAGGCGGAACTGTCCGCCCAGTATGCACGGGCTTACGACAAGGCGCACCATGCCGTCGCCTGCCTGGCCCGGCACGTCGGGTTTTCCGACCCGGATATTCTTGCGGACTGCGGGACTACGTTGCTGGATTTTGGCGCCCGGCGCTTCGACTGGCGCGACTACCCCAACGCCACGCTGTTCGGATATTTCCAGGGAATTGCCCGGGCATACCTGCACAAGCACAAGGATTTCCTGACGTTCTCCCGCCGGCTCACGGGCTGCGGGTACGCCACCGCAGATATGCTTACCCAGGCCGTGTTCGGCCGCCCCGACGATGAAGACCGGCCAGAGGCCGTGGTAGCCCACGAGCATGAGGACCGGACGGTAGACCTGTTTGACAGCCCGGAGTTGAGCTTTCTGGAACCCCTCTATGCGTCCGAGTACGAATCCTCCTTTGGCGAGGATCCGGCCCTCTCCCTGGAGCGGCGAGAGAGGCGAGATGGGGAGGACGCTCAGTTCCAGGCAGTCGAGGAAGCGTCGGCTATCCGCTCAGTCTCCGGTTGGCTGGACTTTACCATTGCCCACATTGCGGAGTCCCATCCGTCCCTGACGGACATTCTGGTCCGTGCCCCCCAAATCATTGACCAACTGGCGACGATCACAGGAGCCCGTCTCACCGACCTCGCCAAGCGCCTGATCACCCGCGTCAAGGCCGGATGCCGGATCGCCCTCACCCTGCTGCAGGCGCTGCGTGAGAGGCTGCATCCGGAGCGGAACCGCCGGGCCAGGGATCTGATCGACGAGGTTCTATTGCCCCTGGAGGCCCAGGAGATTCCGGAGCCAGAACCATCCGGACCGGAATTGCGGGACCCGCCCGTGCTCCTGGAGACTGTGGCTGCCCTCCCGATCCCGGACGCTCCGGAACACCCGGCCGTACCCGGCCCATGCCTGGATCTGGCGGCGGCCATTCCCACGGAAGACCGGGATCTCGGATGGCTCATCGACACCGAAGATCTCCGGCAAGGCCGCGTACCGCCGCCAAAGCCTCGCTACGTCCCGGTCGATCACGCCCCCGTGGATCCCCCCGGTGTACCGCCGTTGCTGGACGAGCACGCACCCCCTGGCGGGCCGCCCGCCATCGTATTCCATGGCTTCTCTTGCAAACCGGTACCCTGGGACACCTGGCGGAAGTTCACCCGCTTGGCGGGGATGGTTCCACGCCTTCCCGATCCGCCACCCGCGGTATGGATCAGGCGCTCCCCGGAATGGCAGATCCGGAGGTAAACCGTGGATCGCCTGTTGACCGCAGCAGAATTGGCCCAGGTTCTGGGACTGTCCCGCAAGACCGTCGTCAGCCGTGACCCCAGGACGCTCCCGCAGGCGGTGCTTCTGCCGGGTTCGCGAGGCCGCCGCTGGCGGGAAAGCGACGTGCAAGCCTGGCTTTCCGGACTGCCGCAAGCCTTGCCGGCAACCCCCACCGCGCCGCGCCCTCGTGGGCGGCCAAGAAATGAGGTGTCATGAGGAGCCCCATTCCCTATCTGGGCGGCAAGGGCCGCATGGCGGACAAAATCCTGCCCCTGTTACCCGCGCCCAACCGGTTCCAGACCTACGTCGAACCCTTTTGCGGTGGGGCCAGCCTGCTGTTTGCCCGCCGTCCTGTGGGTATCGAGGTGATCAGCGACCGCAACGGAGACGTGATCCACTTTTTCCGCGTGCTGCGCCACCGTGGAGAAGAGCTACGGGAATATCTGCAAAACACGCCTTATGCGCGGGCGGTCTATGACCAATGGTCCGACCCGCATTACCTCTGCTCCGACGACATCGAGCGCGCGGCCCGCACTTTTTTCCTCGCCCGGGCAACCTTCATGGCCGAGACGCAACGGCCAGAGGATCGGGCTCCCGCGGGCTTCGCGGTGGCGAAGTACCTGGACAACCGCGCCCGGTCGATGCGGAACAAGGTGGACGAGGAATTATTGCTGGCCCGCGACCGGCTGCGGAACGTCATCATCGAGCAGGCCGATGCGCTGGAGATCGTCGAACGCTACGACAGCGAGCATGCCGTCCTCTACTGCGACCCGCCCTACATGGCGGAGACTCGGAAGGGGGGAGGCTACGCCCACGAGTACAGCGACGAGGATCACCGGGCGCTCCTGGAGCGTCTGAAGCGGAGCCCGGGTCATGTCGCCATCTCGGGCTACGCGCACCCCCTCTACGCCACTCTTCTGGAGGCCGACGGCTGGGAGCGCCGGGATTTCGCCTGGCACTGCAACACGGTGCGGAACTCGACAGGCAAGGAGAACCCGGCCCTGGAAGCGCAGCGCACGGAATCTCTCTGGCTGAATCCGCGCCTGGTGGAGTATCACGCCCAGAATGCCACCCGGCAGCAATCGATTTTTGGGCATCTGGAACTGGCCTGAACCCGACCAAAAGCTATACCCGCCACGGCTGGCTATACCCAGGCGGAAAGAGCACTTTGGGGGTGATCCGTGGCAAAACCAGCGAAAGAACCAAAGGAACGGCGCGATCTGCGGATGGAGGTCGCCAACCGGCTCCTGGAGCAGATCGAGCAGGGCACGGCACCATGGCAAAAGCCCTGGGAAGCCGGGCAGATTCTGCCCCCGATCAACGCGGTGACCGGCAAGCCCTATCGGGGCGTGAACTACCAGAATCTGATGACCCTCTCCCCGGATCCTTCGGATCCGCGCTGGTGCACCTACAAGCAAGCCCGGGAACAGGGCTGGCAGGTACGCGAAGGATCTTCGGGTATCCCCATCGAGGTCTGGAAGGAATACGAGCATAAGCGCACCCCGGAAGAAATCGAGACAATCCGCCAGGAATCCGGAAAGTCGATCCAGGACATAGAAAAGACCGAAAAACGCCTGGGTGTGCGCTACTACAGCGTCTTTCACGCCTCTCAGATCGACGGCATCCCGCCCCTGGCGCGCCCGGAGCGCGGCCATGGATTGGAAGGGCGGCCCGACCCCCGGCTGGATGGCCTGTCCGAAGCCATGGGAATAGCCGTGCGCCGGGGCGGCAGCAAAGCCTTCTATCGTCCCGGTGAAGACTTCGTGCAGATGCCCAGGATCGAGGATTTCCATACCGCCACCGGTCACGACACTACGCTTCTGCATGAGCTATCCCATGCGACCGGACATCCCCAGCGCCTGAACCGGGAGTTCGGAAAAACCTTCGGGGATCAAAAGTACGCCATCGAGGAACTGCGGGCCGAGATGTCGGCGGCCATGACCGCCGCCGCTTTGGGTATCGGTTTCGACCCGGCCGCGCAAACCGTGGAGGAAGGCCGCGAGACCGGCAACTCCGCGGCGTATCTTGCCTCCTGGCTGGGTACCCTGCCCGAGAAGGAGCGTAAGCAGATCCTCATCCAGGCCATCAAGGACGCCCAGGCCATCAGCGATTTCCTCATCGAGCGCACGCCAGCGTTACAGGTGGAGCCGGGTCGCTCCCCGGAGCCTGCTCCAGAGGCAGATCCGTCCCCGGAAATTCCGGCCACCAAATCCATACTGACTCAGGTCCCCGACGATGTACGTCCCTTCCTGGGCACCCAACAAACCGCAGTCACGGACGAACTCCTGCGCGGCGAGGAAAAAGCCTTTTTCTCGGACAAGATGCGGGAGCTTCAGGAGATCCTCCGGCAGATGCCGGCGACCTACGAGAGCGACGGCCTGCCGGACGGCGAGCGCATGGTCTCGCTGCGCTACTTCGGCCCTAACGGCGCCCAGTGGTTCATCATCGAGAAGGACCGCGGCGATCCCGAGAATGAGGGACCGGGGTTCCCGGATCAAACACAGGCCTTTGGTCTTGCGGATCTAGGTATGGGGTACCCAGAAATGGGGTATATCAGCATCCCGGAGATCACCCGTGCCGGGGCGGAGCTGGATTACCACTTCACGCCGACCACACTGTTGGAGATCAAGCGGGAGCATTATCCGGATCTGCTTCCCAAGGAACAGGAGCCGGAGCAGCCGACCGTTGCGATGGCGGGCCCTAGGGAGCAGGCGCTGGCAGCATACCAGGCCTTTTACGACGCTCTGCCCGAGCGCGCCGAAGCCTTGATTCAGCGGACCATGGAAGTCTCCAAATCCCTGGCCCCGGCAGACTTTGCCGGTTACGAAAAAATGGTGCGCGAATACCAGGAGGGCGTTGATGAGACCTTCGGCATCATCCGTGAAGGGGAATACCGCGGATCGTCGCGTCCGGAGGTGGAGTTGATGCAGGCTCTGCCCGGGGAGTCGATTTACAACATTCCGGAGGTGAAAGCGCGCTTCGCGCAATCCTTGCCGGTTCAGGATCGGATAGGGGAAACCCGCCACGCCCTGGAAAGCGACTTCAAGAATCGCCTCAAGGAACACGGAAAGGCGCTGCTGGACTCCGGGTCACTGCAGGACCCAAAGGAAATCACCCTCGCTTGCCTATGGAAAAGCGGCGCCGTGGTCCGGCCGGACAGCGACATGGCGGACAAGTTTGTGCAGGCGGTCGAGGACAGGAACCTTGAGCACGTAATGCGCTGGATCGGCACCAACAGTCAGAACCCCGGCTCTGAGGAAGCCTTTTCCCGCCTGACCGGAGTGAAGCTCGGGAAGACGCAAAAAGAACGGGTGGCGCAATTGCAGGAGTGGGCGGGCCCTGATCGTTTGGCGGCCATGAAACAAGCGCATGCGGAGCGTAGAGAAAAACGGGAAGAGGAGCGCAAGGTTCGGGGCGTAACCCATGCCTGGGGAAACTTGCAGTCGTTCCAGGTCCATATGGGGGATGACCGGATCATCGATGGTCAATCCTATGTCGCAGAAAAGGTGGCTCAAGGCCAGGACCACGTGGTCTCCCGGAAGGAGGGCGCGGTAACCGCGTACTACCTGTTGAACCCGGAAACCCGTGATCTCAGCGGGGTACGCAAGCCGGTATTCACCCAGTATGCCAAAGCGGTATTAGCACTGAATCCCGAGGGTGACGTGCGCAAGGCCATGGAGCGGGCGGGGCTATCTCAGCACCTGCCTATCGTGGAAAAGCCTCCAGTGGAGCCGTCTGGGGTACCAGATCCCGCCAGCGAAAGGGAAACGACGGACCCCTTCGAGGCCAAGCGCCGCGCCGTGGTGCAGGCATTGGAATCCTTGGGATGGGAGAAGCGGCCTGGAGAGCCGGAGGGTGGCAACCTGCTCAACAAAGCCTTTCTGGTGCGCAAGGACCCCGCCAAGGGCGGAGAGTATTTCCGGGGAAAGGCCGAGTTTGAAACGCAGGCCGACGCCCACGTGCGCACCAACGGTATCCGGGTGGAGTTCGGGGATAACCCGTACTTCGTGACGGATCCCACGGCCATTACTGTGGGCCGCACAGCGCCTGCCCCGGAAGCGGTGGCCGAACGCATCGACGCCCAGACCAAGGCGCAGATCGCCAAAGCGTTCGAGCACCTGGGAGTGACGGCGGTGGTGGATGGCGGGACAAAAAGCATCCCGGGAAAGCCCGAACCGTCCCGCGACCCGGCTTCCGCTCTCCATGAACTCTCCCGCGCCCTGGACGCCCTGAACGGGCATACCTTGCCCGTCACCCAAAAGGACGGCACGCAAAAGACGGTGGCGGCCCGGGACTATCTGGAAGCGGGCCTTGGCCGGGGCATGACCGCCACCGAGGACCTGGGGAGCGCCGTGCGCTGGTACAACCCGGAACATGGAACGCGGTTCTCCCGGACCATCACCGATGACAAGCTGGCGACCGCGCTCAAGCAGGCCGCCGCCGTGGATAGGAATGTGGGCAACGCCATACACGCCGCCCAGCGCAGCAAGGTCAACGAGTTGGACTTCGAATAGGAGACGGGC
>JAEHJW020005940.1_pt1 | contig 22064 bp, 36 predicted proteins | sample 9271431 | NCBI WGS metagenome assembly JAEHJW02 | reverse complement strand
GGCTTTGAGCGTGGGGAATTTTTTCGGGAAGGCGAACGCGATGATGGAACTCGCGCACCTTTCCAACATACAAAATGCTGTCGGCGCGGCCAGTCTTAAGATCGGCGCCGGGGCGTCCTATCCTCCAATAACCCCCCCTCCCCCTCGCCCGGTTCTCGCTTTATTCCCTACTCCGGATATTTACGGGATTGGTACAACGGGGATTGTCGGGGCCTCCGGGGGTACAAATGATCTTTTGGGGGAGACAGCAACAACGCCAGGTTACACTCCCGGTTCTGGAACTTACCCGCCGCTATTCAAGAACACCAATCTCGCATCTTCCGGGGGGCTACAACCAACCTCTCCAATCACGCTGACGGTGGCGAATACTACGCTATTTGCTCTGGCGGCAACGTATTATGGGGATGCGGCGCAATGGCCTATTATCGGGGATGACAACGGAATTTCGGACCCATTTATCGAGTCTCCTACGACTTTGACGATTTACCCGCTCGCATCTCGCTATGCAGGAGGGATTCAGACGGGGGGTTATAATGTCTTTACCGACAGTTGCCTCAGTTGATGTCTATGCGGTTCTGACTTCCCGGAGCCATTCTGTGCATATCGAAGGGATTACGGACCTGCGTATCCAGGAGAAAACTTTTTTCCAGTGCGGCACCTTCTCATTAACCTTTCCCCTGGCGCAAGCGGTTGGTGGCACGGCTCTGACGGCGAATTACTGGTCCTCTCATGACTGGCTTGAAATTGATATTTATAGCGGTCATAGGGTGGTGTATTCGGGGATAGTCGATAGCGTCAATGTGGGTTTGGGGCACGGGCGCGTTGTTCTGACGGGGCGGGATAAAATTGCTTATTTCATGGATAATCGGGTAGCTGGTACGCTAACCGGGAACTCCGCTCTTCCCAAGCTCACGGCTTCCGGTATTATTGAGTATATGCTCGCTGCCGCCACTCCCTCCGGGAAACCCCTCTTCCCGAATACCCATATCGTACCAACTCAGGGCGTGATTCAGCCGCTTATGAAGCAAAACGGTCAGTTGGCTGTTGTAAAAAACCGCACGCAGTGGGATCTCATTATTTACCTCTGTAATCTGGTTCAATATTTTGCGTTTGTCCGGGAGGGGACTTTTTATTTTGTCCCTCAAGCTCCGCTTCTTCAGCGCAATACAGCCCATAAACGAATTATCCATTACGATGAGTGGCAAAAGGACCGTTACGCCTCTTTTGGGGGTCTGGACCTTAGCTTTACGCACAATCTCCGCCTGGCAAAAGATATTACTGTCCGCGCTTACGGCAAGATTGCCGGATCTCTTATCGACACTTACGTTGAGAGTAAGAAGGGTCGCTCTTACGGGCGCATCCCCGAAACTTACTATTACTATGCGACAGGGACTGTGAGTTCGATTGGAGAGCTACAGAATTTCGCGGATGCACGCGCTTTGGCGATAGCCCAAAATGAAGTTGGCCTCGATATCCCTCTTCTTGGAGATTGGACTCTCCTCCCCGGAGACGTACTTCAGATTAATAATACCAACACCCAGTGGGACGGCGAGTATCATATCTATTCGGTTTCTCGTCGCTTGACGCCGAAAGAGTTTACGATGCAGGTTCAGGCAAAGAATCATCTTCCTTCTATCCATGTGGCTCTGACGAACGATATAGGAGGGGCTTCGTGATAGATACAGATGCGTTCTATAACACCCTCATCGACCGGATTCAGGGCCTTTTATCACAGCGAGGGACCACCAGGATAGGTGTCATTACGGAGTATCAGCCATTCCAGGTCCAGGTCAAGATTTTCCCTGAGGGGTACATCACCGATTGGATTCCCCTGGAAGCCCTGGCGATAGGGGCCGGGTGTGGGGTTATCTGTGCGCCCAATATCGGGGATGTTTGCGTCGTCGAGCATATCAATGAGGACTTCAACACTCCGGTGGCCCGAACGCGGCTTTTCACCGATGGGTTCACTTCTCCCCCCGCTCAGGCCGGAGAAGTCTGGATTGTTCATTCTACGGGCAGTCTTATGAAGCTGACAAGCGATGGTATAATAACGGTAAGTAGTAGCTCTAAGCTTATCATTAATACAGTTTCGGATGTGGATGTAACAGCCGGGGGGGATGTGAACGTGTCCGCGCAGGGAGCGACCTTGACCGCACCCGTTGTGACAATTGAAGGCGACCTGGAAGTCTCGGGTGGAATTACATTCGGAACAGGCTCTAGCGGTGGCAATATGTCCGGTACGGGAAATATCCAATTGACGGGTTCTGTTTCCGCAACCGGAGAAGTTTCGGATGGAGCAGGGTCGATGGCGGGAATCCGAACGACCTATGACGGACACGACCATGACGAATCTGGCGGCGGTACAACGAGTACCCCGAACCAGCAAATGTAAGAGAAGAAATGCCGCTTATCGACCTTGAACTAACCGGGTTCGGAGGGGATTTATCCTTTACCTCGGACGGGGATCTTGCAATTTTGCAAGCACTCCCCCTTATCCAGCAGCAGATTCTCCTCACACTGATGACCTCCCCTGGGAACGATATCTTCAACCTGGAGTTTGGGGTTGGTGTGGGGTTGTATGTGGGGCGCGTTGTATCGGACTTCGAGGGTCTGGATACCTATATCCAGAATGAGTTAAAGGTGATCCCAGAGATTACGAATGTGACGGTGACGCTCAACCAGTCAAGTAGCACGATGTATTGCGTTATCGGGTTCACTTACATCGAAAACAATCAGACCGGACAGGTCGTTATACCTCTGGTGACTCCTTAATGCCGCTTAATGTAAAAGATTTTGCAACTCTGGTCGCTGATCAGCAGAACGCGATCAATGTCGCTCTGAATCAGAACAATCCGAATCCCTCGAACCCTATCATCGGCAATTTCTCTGCCGGGACAGTCCTGGGGGCTATTGTAAACGCGAATGCGGGCCTTGGTACTTGGCTTCAAGCCCTTATCCTCCAGGTGGCACTTAGGACTCGGGCCGCGACCTCTTGTGGGGAAGCCCTTGATACCTGGATGGCGCAGTTTCTTTTTTACCGCCTACAGGCAACGTACGCTAACGGACAGGTGACATTCACTGCTTCAACGCCGCCTAGCTCTCCTATTCCGATCCCCGTCAATACCTATCTCCTGGCAGGGACACTCCAGTTTATAACAACGGTCGCGGCACTCCTTCCTGCCGGGGCTACATCGGTTTCCGTTCCTGTCCAATGCGTGACGGCGGGAACAGTCGGGAACGTAGCTGCCGGGGCAATTAACGCGCTCCAATCTCCTATACCGGGAATCTCTTCTGTATCGAACGCTGTCGGGTTTACAAATGGGATCGCAGCGGAGTTAGATCCAGCTTTCCGGACCCGTTTCTGGAATTACCTTCAGTCTCTTGCGAAGGCGACAAAGGGGGCGCTTCAGACTGCTATCCTCGGGGTTCAGCAAGGTCTCACTCTCGCGTTATATGAAAACAACCCGTCTCCTGGCATGTTTGTGGCTGTGGTCGATGACGGGACCGGGAATCCCCCCGCTACGCTGCTCTCTACTATATCTTCCGCGATTGAGCTAGTGAGAGGGCTTACGATCCAATACAGCGTGCAGGGGCCGACTACGGTTCCGATTAACTTCTCTATGCACCTCGTCCTGGCTTCTGGCTATACCACTTCTTACGTCCAAGGGCTCGTTCAGCAAGCGCTTACGACCTATACTAACGGGCTCGGGATCAACGGAAACGTCCAATACGCAACGGTTATTCAGACGATTCTCGCGTCTTGCCCCGGAATTATAAATGTCCAGAATGTCTTGATTAATAGCGGGACCTCCGACATTGCGATTTCTCAGACTGAAGCGGCCACTGTCGGGACCTTTACATGGGCATAATTCAGCGATTTCTTAAACTCCTCCCTCTCAACTGGTTTGCGGTCGGGGCGCTTACGCTCTCTATCGTCGCTTCGGCAGTCGCCGCGATGTTTGGGGATGTTCAGGCCGTTATCACCGCAGTTCAGGCGAATATCTACCTTCAGACGACTTCCGGTGGCTATCTGGATTTGTGGGTCTACGATTTTTTTGGCCCTGATCTTTTGCGGGGGGCTGGTGAATCGGATACTGCGTATATAGCGCGGGTGCAGGGGTCTCTTTTAGCTCCTGCTTGTACTCGTGAAGCTATTACGAATGCTATTACGACTCAAACGGGTTACGAGCCCACGGTTGTTGAGCCTTGGAGACCATCGGATACGGGAGCGTACGGGGTTTTGGGAGGGTATGGAGAGTTCGGTACATGGACGGATTACCTCCCCTACCAGGCGTTTCTGACTATCACCGTCCCAAGCTCTGTTTCGGGAGTCCCGGAAATCGCAGGGTATGGAGCAGGTCCGGGAGGGTACGGGGTGGCCTCTATGTTATACTATGAAGAGATAGTAACTACCTCTTCACTTGTCGCTCAGAACGTCTACGATCTTATCGAGCGGCTAAAAGTGTATGGCACCCTTATTTGGGTACGACTCATTAACGCTTGAAGGATTTAGATGGACCTTAGAACCGTTTACCTGGGGCAGACGCCTCTCCCCGAGGATATCCTCCGTACGAACCTCAATACAATGTCCGCGATTGGGAGGCTCATTCAGGCTCTTCTCGGTACAAACACAGTCGTGGAGGGGTTCGCCTGTACTCCGGACCCTTCTACAATGTCAGTGGATTGCGCTCCGGGCTCGGTGATGCAGTTAGAGGATCGTCTCGTCAATACTTACGGCACGCTTCCTCCCGATTCGACCCCGATTATGAAACAAGGGATCAACTGGACTTCTACGAACCTCCCCACTCCCGCTCCGACGACTTCTGGAGACTCCGTGATTTACGGTATCCAAGTCTCTTATCAGAGTCAAGATTCGGCACCTGAAAACACGAACTTCTACAACTCGGCTAATCCTGGTACTCCGATTGTCACCGCTATCTCCCGGAATCGCTATGGACTTGCAAACTTGCAAGTAGTGGCGGGTACTCCGGCTCCATCTCCCGTAGCTCCGGGCGCAGGGGCCGGGGCGGTGATGTTGTACTACGTTACAGTCCCATACGGGGCAACGAGTATCACAGCCGCGATGATAAGTCTCGCTCCGGACGCTCCCTTCCTAACGCAGAGCATCTTTAATCTGATGAACGAGTCTGGAACTGTGAATGTTCCGGCTCTCACCGCATCCGGACTCATCACCGCGAATGGGGGAATCTCGGTCCCTTCGGGTGAGACGGCCACCATAGGCGGGACCCTCGATGTCACAGGATCAGTGACTATCCCCAACGCCACGGCAAGCAATAATCCGGTAGCTCTTGGGCAGTTCATTTCAACAATTGCAGGATCTCCTACTTCGGCTGGCTACTTAAAACTACCGGATGGTACGCTTATTCAGATTGGTATGATTAATGTACTTGCAAATAATTCAGCAACATGGACATTTCCCATGTCCTTTACGTCTGGAGTCGCTCAGGTCTTTATTACGCAGAATGAGCAGGTTCCAACGGGAGGAAGTTGGGGGTGGGCTAATCCCACCCTTACAAATGTTGGCATTTTTAACAATAATGCTGGACCTGCCAACATTTCTCTTCTAGCGATCGGAGTGTAATGTGGGCCAAAAATACGCAAGCTATAACACATCCGGGGCGGTCATTGCCTACTACGACTCTGTAGATTCGCCGCCTCCTGCAAATGCCACCATTATCCCGATCACGGATCAAGAGTGGTTAGGCGCCATTAACTCCCAATATCAGCCGATTACGGTAGTTAACGGGACGCTCATCATCCCGAGTGGCCCCACGCTCGCGCAGGCTCAATCCGCGCAGATCGCCATTCTGAAAGCGGGATACCTGACCGCTATCAATGCGCCCGTTTCCTTCACAAACGCAGCGGGGGTCGCTTCGACGTACCCGTCCGGCAATACTGTTCTGATCACTGGAGACAAGGCAAAAACCCTTCTCTCGGAGATCATTTCCGCTGGATCGGCGGCATGGACGCTCGGGAAATGGGTAGATATGAATGATGTAGCACAAACTTTCACTTTCGCGGATTTGCAGGGACTCGCATCGGCGATGGAAGCGGCTGTGGCGGCAGACTACGGAACGCTGGTGAATAAGATCGCCGCTGTTAATGCAGCTACAACCGTATCGGCGGTACAGGCTGTCACTTGGTGAAGCTGCTAGCTTCACTAGTACGCAATTCAATAGGAGATTTTTAAGTGGTTGGTAACGCTTCCTCGGTTGGTCTTTTACAGGCTCAGTTTAACAATAGCGCAACTTCTCTCGCCCAGGCGACTATCTATGTCGGGCTTCTGATCGTTAGTAATGGGGCATGGGCGGCTAGTACGGCGTACGCGGTCGGGGATACGATTTACGTCCAGGTCGGCGGCATCACTTACATCCTGAAGTGTACAACTGCGGGGACCTCCGGGTCTGCGGCTCCCACCTGGAATGTCGGGGAAGGGGCGACGACATCTGATGGGACAACGGGGCTCGTCTGGACAGAGCAAACACCTGCTATTCGCGGGGGTACGTTTACTGAGGTCTCCGGAGGCGGTTACGCCCGGATTGGTGTCACAGCAGATACAACGAATTTTACGGTGTCTACGGATGCGAATAACCGGGGGTCTGTCGTCAACATCACCGCTATCACCGGGTGGGCTCCAACCGCGGATTGGGGCATGGTCGTTGGGGCTATTTATATGTCGGCGGCAACAGCCGGGTCTCTCCTGGAATGGCTGACGTTTACGACTCCTATCAGTGTCGTTGCAAATAGCACGCCCCAACTCCCCGCGAACGGTGACTCTTTGGCTATCGGGTGAGGAAATGTCTGCAACCTTTGTAACGTATAACCCAAGTGCAACTAGTCCAGTATCCGTAGCGCAAATGGGTTCTGGCCCTACTCCAAACCCAACGGCAGTGCATTCTCTTAGTTCGACCGAGCAAGCTCTTATCGTGGCAAACGACCCGACCTCTATCCTTGTCGATACCACGACCAGTCCGCCTTCGGTGATTGCCAATCCGAATTTCTGGACACAGAGGGGAGCTTACTATATCTCTCGACAGATTGCGGCGGTGACGGCGGCATTCAAAGCGGCTCTTGCGGCTCCGTTTGCTTTCACTAACGCGGCGGGAGTAGCGACAAGCTATGCGACAGATTCCAATTCATTGTTTATCTACAGCAACGCTTATTCGGCGTTTGTTTTAGGAGGCAAAACACTTCCTTCCGGCTTTACGATCAGAGACGTGAACGGAACCCCACAGACTTTCACAACAACTGATATCACTAATCTCTATACGGGGATTGTGAATTTTACACAGTCATGCAATGCCACATTTAATAATTTAGTAGCTTCCATCAAGGCCAGTACCGCATATTCGCAGTGCATTGGGTATGTGTGGGCTACTCCATGAGTGGATTCTTTGGTCAATCGGGGCCAGCCGGAGTCAGTCTCGGACTGAATCTTTCAGGTACGACAGCCTCCACCTATGTCACGTCCGGAAGCACGGCTAATACGCTCGGGTCGTGGGTGTCATTGGGTACTTCTCCCGCATGGTCCACAAACCAACTCACTCTGGTTTTGCGTACAGAAAGCACCAACAATTACGGGCAGGTCTTGTTCAACATTGGAATCGGGGCGTCCGGAAGTCAGATAGTGGTGATTCCCAATATCACGGTGAGCATGACCGGACAGTATCGGACTAGCCTGGGAGGATATACTTTCCCGCTTTTTTTACCTCCCAATACCGAAGTCTGGATTCAGTCGCAGGACAGTGTAGGTGGAACCGTTTTCGGTGCTAATATCGAAGTGAAGTTTGATGAGGAATGGCCGGCTACTGGAATGGGAATTACTCCCGTCGGCATCGACACTGCCACAAGCTCTGGCACAATTATTACGTCCGGAGCTTCAACAAATACACTTTATACGGTTTCTCTTTTTACGACTCCGGCCCAACCATTCCGGGGAGGGCTTTTCGTAGCATCAACGACTGCCAGCAGTGGAGATTATTTTTCCCTCTACTGGCGGATCATCACTTCCACGGGGAGTATTCCGCTAACTCCTTATAAAAGAGCGATTTATAATGGAGGTCTGGATAGCACCCAACTCATGGGAAGTTCTCATCTGACGGGAAAACGCATTCCTCCCGGTATGGCTCTTGATTTTCAGTACCAGTTTGCGACTAACGGAAGCGCATTTCCTATAAATGTCGCATTGTATGGGTACGCTTAATCCAAACTTTTTAAGGATTTCTCATGTCATACGGTCCTATTGCAGAAGGCACACTGGATTTTGCCACGACAAACCCACAAACACTCGGGCCTTATACCGCCGTTTCAGAGTTTAAGCCCGCTATTGATCAGGTAGGTATGGGTGGGGGCGATACAATTAACGTGTCTGTGCAACGACTGAAATCCGGCGGAACTGTCTATACGGAAATTGACAATTTTACTCTCTCTACCCCAATTGCACCGCCAGCCGACCCCGCTCAAGACTATATTCCAACGCCCGAACAGAAATGGTATGGAAACCCCTACGGGGGGATTAAGTTCATTCTAACGTACACTGCCGCCGGATCAAACGCTCTTCCGACTTCTATTTATTATGATGTGACACAAGGTTTCTAATGAATAACGGGGCCAATCTCGTTGTTCTGGCGAATAACCAGGGGGGATCTCCCCTATCGCTTTCAGGGGGATCTTCTTCATCGGCTCCCGATTCCGGCACCTTTACAGTTGGAATACTCTTTGAAGGGTCGTCTTCTAGCAGGGTATCGGCCTCCGGTCCTTTCGCTTCTGTTGTCAGTCTTTTAGGGAACGCCCTTGCGTCTGCGCCCCGGTCGGGAAGCTTTTCTCTCCTGGCGGACCTTGCGGGCCATTCAGGATCTAGCTCCCTTACTTCCGGGCTCCTCTCTCTCGCCATCTACCTATCCGGCTCTTCCCGCTCTGAGGGAGCGATTTCCGGGGCCTTCTCCGCCTCAGATACTTTACTCCTCGTCGGCAACGCACTTTCATCGGCCCCTCTTTCCGGCTCCTTCCTGTCAGATGTTCTATTTTCCGGGGGGGCACGATCCAGTTCTCCGGAGTCCGGCATCCTCTCTGTATCGAATAATTTCCGGGGGAGCAGGGTTTCCTCTGCCCCGTCTCCGGGTCAATTCTCCCTGGAAGCTCTTCTGGCGGGCATAGCCGCATCTTCTTCACCTTCGTCTGGGAAGCTGGTTCTTCCTGTCAGTTTGTCTGGCTCTTCTGTCAGCCGCGCGGTTACGGTGGGGGATCTATATGGCGGTACGGTTATCCTTCTAAGTCTAACTGGAGGCTCTTCGAGTACGGCCCCATCATCAGGGGCATTCCAAGTCTTCGTGTTAAAATATAAAAAAGGGACTAATACATTCTCGTTGAATGTTGTCGGGAATAATGATTTTACTTCGTTTCTGACAGGGGAGAATTACTTTGCGATTCAAACCCCTGGTGTGGATCTCGTTTGATACTCGATTATGATTTTGTCGCGGGCGACACCGCTGCTGTGTATGGACCCCGCACTCTCCTGGATGCGGCTGGTAATACAATTCCGCTGACCGGATGCACGGTGAACCTTAATCTATACGCTAATGCGCCATCGAACCAGAGCCTCCCGGTCGGTGCGACCCCTAGCACCAGGTCCGCCACTATAAACCCGAACGGGACTGTCCAGTATCAGTTTCAGGCTGGCGATCTCGTAGCCGGATACCTCTGGATTGTCCTCAAGATTATCAATTCGGCGGGACAAACAGTGAGCGAAACAAACCCCCAACTCTTTCTTGTGAGGCCACAACTCTAATGGCAAAAGTGAAATTGACCTACCAGTTTGCGACCGAAGACTCCATTGCATCCGCGATTATTCGCTGGTACACCTGGTCTCCGTTTTCCCACGTCGATCTCGTCCTCCCGGACGGCTCTCTTCTCGGAGCCCGGCTCAAAGGAGGCGTCCAGATCCGGCAACCCGGATACGCCAAATTCACTAAAACGGCCCGATATTGTGTGGAAGTTGAAGAGGATCAGGCGAACATGCTATATAATATTGCAAGATTGCAAGTAGGTAAACCCTACAACACTAGGGCCATTCTTGCCTTCGCTTTTGAGGACTACCCGGATGCGGGGGGAGCTTCGTGGGATTGCTCCGAGCTTCAAATCTGGCTTCTCTTCAAGATCGGCATCAAGGCTCTGAACCTGAATCCTGAGCATGTGAACCGGATTACACCGAGGGATCTGCTCATGTCACCCTGTATGGAGCCCGCATGAATGTAGAGAAGGCTATCCAATGGATCGAACTGGAAGAAGGGGGTTATGTCCACAATCCGGCTGACCCTGGAGGTGCAACAAACTATGGGATCACTCAACGCACCTACGATGCCTGGCGGAAGTCTCACGGTCTCGCGGCGAAGCCCGTCTGGACCCTTACTCTCCCTGAAGCATCCCAAATTTACAGAGAAAAATATTGGGTTCCGGCCCATTGCTCCGACTTCCCCGATGGAGTGGACCTTGTACACATGGACGTTTGCGTCCAGCGGGGAGATCGACGGGCTATAGAAATGGCACAGCAACTTTCGGGGGTTGACGCGGATGGTTTGTGGGGTCCCGATACGGCCCAGGCTATAAAAACTCTCCAGCCTCTCCCCTACCTGAATGCGCTCAAGGCGCATTACCTGAAGCAAGTGGAGATACGCACCGCTTCTCGGGTATTTATCCACGGCTGGCGAAACAGGACAATCTCGCTGGCCCGGTTTATCAACTGCACCGATTTTGTTTGGGGGGAAGACGAATGACGGGAATTATTGAGGAAGTCGAGAATTTTTTTGGTTCGGAAATGAAAGAGGCCGCAACTTGGGTTGAAGATGAAGAGGGCAATCTGAAGCGCACTGCCGTGGCTATATACCACCGGAGCGATAATGTATTGCACAAAATCACAGCGTATCTGGATGAAAAAGCCAAGTCTATCGACGCTGCCATGACCCCTGCCTCGCTGATCGAAACAATGAAAACGGAAATGGTGAAGCTCTTCTAATGTCTGCCTGGTATATCCAAGTCGGGGTCGGGATCGTCCTGGCCCTTTGGACTGCGCTTCTTACTGTACTGATGTATCTACTCAACGAGCGGCACCAGGAACTGGCTCGGAGAGTAGACCACGCTGCTCAGAGACAGGATACATACGTCAAACGTGAAGAATGGCTTCTGATGCACGACCAGATGAATAAAGTTTTGACGAATATCCAGGACTCTCTCAGAGATATCGCCCGCGATGTGAAAGGGAAGGTCGATAAATGAAAGTTTTTTTGGCAAAGCTGATCTCCGGCAAGGACAACGTAACCCCGGATATCGGTCGCGTCATGTACGGCGTCTCTATGATCTGGTTCCATTTCGGCCAGGGATGGAGCTTATTTCACGATCACCATCCATTTGATCCCAAGGGATACGCGGAAACTGTCGGGGGCCTTGCTGCGGCTTTCGGTGTACACCTGTGGATGAAGTCAAACACAGAACCAGGAGGAGGAAATGCCTGAACTTATCAGTATGGCACTTGGCGGTCTCAAGCGCTTCGCACTCCCAGGACTTCTTATTGGTGCGATGAGCCTTTATGTACACAGTCTTCAGGATCAGCTAACCAGCGATACAGCGCAACTGGCCGCACAAAGAGTCGTCGCGCAAGAGAACCAGCACACGATTATGGCCGAATCGAAGGCCGTACAAACACTCTGGCAGAAGGGCCTCATCCTTCAGAAAGAGGTCGCAGTCGCACAAACCCAAGCCGTACGCATCCAGATCCAGACTTCGGTACAAGCCGCAAAGCCCATCGTCTTCAAAAAAGGCGCATCGTGTCAGCAGGACGTGGATTCTTTCCGGAAGAGCCTGAAGGGTATCAAATGGGCCGGGTGATTTGTCTGTTTGTTTTGCTTGTGTCGCTCGCGGGGTGTGCGGGGCCGCCAGTGGTGAAATTTACCACGGTAGACAAACCTGTCTACCACTCGTGCCCTGGGAAGCCTTTCTCCCTGGCAAAACTGCCCCTCCAGGCCCTGCCCCCGCATCCGACCCGGCAGGAGGTTCTTCAGGCTGTCAGGGCGTCTCTTATTCTTCTGAATGGGGAAGTGGGGGCTCTGGAGAAGCTGTACGGGGCTTGCATTAAGTAGTATGGTATAATAAGTGTAACAGAACACGCTACGGCTCTACAGGTCCGAAACCTGCATCCGCACCAAGCGCGTCACAATGGGGCCCTGGAAAGGGCCCTTTTTAGTTCTACTTATTCTCAAACACCCCAAAGAGGACAGGGATAAACGAATCGCACCGATCCGCGCCTTCTGGAATGGTGAACCGGGCCATCGTGCAAAGCTCATCGGCGGCGATCGAGTTAAACATCCAGGCCCGCACGCAACCCCCTCGAACTGGGCAGTCCATCGTGATACACAGCGTTATGTCCATACTTGGCATCTACTGATCCTTTCACGGTTCTACGACGATCCCCGGTCTTAGGTCTCCAAAATTAATCTCCCCATCGGGAAGAGAGTCTTCATACCACTCCCAATTATCAACGCCACCATCATATAAGGCGTTCAGGATTCTTTCGGCGTTGAGCAGTTTCAAGAAGCGTTCTACAGAAATGTCAATCATCCCTTCACCCCCTCCAGTTGTCCGTGTTCCTGATCGCCTTTAATCTTCTGTATTACTTCCGCGTCCGAGAGGGGGTCCATCCCGGAGATAGCACCAGCGGCAGTGGGGGAGTGCCAGAACCATTGGCTCCCGGAGAGTTCAACCTCAACCCATCCTCGCGTCTTCACTGTGCCCCCCTCTTGCGAGTAAGGACCTCTCTGATAAGGCACGGAAGGTTTTCTTCCGTAAGCTCATCTTCGTGGTAGCTCCCTTTGTTTGTGTAGAGATGGTAGTTCTTGGTGGCTCCATCGCGCCCGAGTTCGACCTCCAGAACGATGAGGGTAGACTTCCCCTTCCGCCAAACGGCAGTTTCATGGTCGTTTCCCTGGCTGATTTCGTCTGCTTTCTCTCCTACGGCTTCGATGATGGGTCCGACTAGATAGTACACGGTTGTTCCTCCTGTTTGCAATATTGCAAGTCAAGCCCTTCGATAATCTCAGGGTGCTTTATGACGATCTTCCTGATGTGAGCGCCCCATTCTTTCACGCTCGCCGTCCCTTTGGATTTATTGCAAAAAGTACAACATGGAACGACATTCCCCAATTCATAGCCCTTTAAGCTATCCATACGGTCGATACCGCTCCAGGGGGGCGCACCGCAGTAAGTACATGGGAGAGAGATGAGAGCGTTGAATTGTTCTTCTGAGAGGGAGAATGAGATGTCCCGGTGCTTCGCTTGCCCCCTATATCTCTTGATTTTCGGCTTCTGGAGAGCGTAGCTTTCAAGGTGCGCTTCCCGTTGTAATAGAGTTCCGAGGCACCCGCAACTAGAGGTATCGCCGGATTTAACATTCCCGGACTGGATTACCTTCGTTTGCCCGCAGTCACAAAGCCACTCCCAATAAGCGTGCCCCTTACGAATCTCGACAAACCGTATGGCCGTCAGCTTCCCAAACTTCTGTCCCGTGCGGTCATATCTCTTAGAGCACCCGCAACTAGAGCTATCGCCGTTTTTAACACTCCCGTAATAGATTACCTTCTTTTGCCCGCAGTCGCAAAGCCACTCCCAATAGGCGTTCCCATGACGAACCTCGACAAACCGAATGGCTGTCAGCTTGCCAAACTTCTGTCCCGTCAAATCTATATATCTATGTCCCACAAACACACCCCTCAAGTAATGCGGTTTTAAGGCTCTTTTTATTAGCACGACAGGCTAGGAGTCAAAACCGCACCGAATCGCCCCTTAAACGCCATTTCTTGCGAAAGTGATTGCCACCACTGGATTTTTCCAGGGACATCCTCGAAAAAAATCTTCTCCAGAGGCGATAACCTAGAAAAGTACTCTTCCCACTCCCCTAAAAAATCGGAGGGCGGGTCAAGTGGCAACCCGTATCCTCCATCAAGAAAAAACTCTATAGCAGAAATGCGGTGACATGGTATTGAACTTTGTAAGTCTTTTAAGGCTAGTACCGTTACGACCCACGCTAAAACTTCTTCTGGTTCATATTCTTCTCTCAAAATCCGCAAAAGCTCTTCCGTGCAGTAGTTCACTTAAATTCTCCGTGGCATCAGCCTTGTCATCAAGTAGAACATAGCCAGGAGTGTTGCGGTCTTGCTCACGCCATTCAGCGCTAGTGCTACTTCTTCCAACGATGGACTAAACTCTGGATCACTTGTGAGATTTACGACCTTCTCAACAATCATTTTTGCCGCTCTGATATCCGGGTGAAGGAGATCCCCATCACCTTCAGGTGATTCATTTACCTCTTCAACCCCTTCCGGCATACTCACCTCTTTTCTGAGTGGGTCTAAATGCCTCCGGAAGCTTCTCAAAGCGTTGGGCTAGCAAGGTGACTGCCTCCCGGCGAAGGTCCGTTAAACTCCGTGAAGCATCCAGACGGACAATCCCTTCCGGGTCCTGCATCGCTAGTCCCTGGTATTCCGCTCGCCAGTTCGTCAACTTCGCCAGAAGACGTGACTTCTCAGGCTCGCTCATCTTCCCGTCCCGGTCGATAATCCGGGAAAGAGCAGTTTCCGGGTCGATATCCAGGAAAAACGTCACAACGGGCGGTACGAAAGCGCCCTGACATGAAGCCCATTCTGCGATCCCCGGATTCATACCCTCCCCTTTCACCTGGTAAACCAAGGTGGAGAGCAAGTACCGATCTGTGATCGTGATCTTCCGGGCATGGAAATTCGGCAGGAGGACCTTTTCTGTGTGTTCCAGTCTGTCGGCCAGGAAAAGCAGATACTTGGTGGCGGGATGCTGCGCTCCCTCAATTTGCGAACGATAAAGGTAAGGTTCTTGGGTCAATTCCGTCTCATACCCGAGGTTTCGGAGCGCGTTCCCCAGTATCCGCGCAAGAGTCGTCTTACCAGAACCGTCGATCCCTTCTACTGCTACTAGCATTTACTCCTCCAGTTCTAGTTTCGTGTGCGATGCGTCAAATTCATAGCATCGAGTAGCGGAAGGGCTTTCTTTCCCCTCCCATCCGATTGTGAGGTTCTTCACCGCTCCAGCGCGTATCAGGACGCCACTGGCGAGAAGCTCCTCTTCAAACTCCTTGATGCTAATATGGGCTTTCTGGAGGTGCCCTTTGAGGACCGTCTTCGAGATAAAAAGCTTCTTGCTGTCCGCTTCATATCGTTGGACCAGTCCCATTTTCGGCTCATCCAGGACGACAAAACGCCCATTTTCCTTCCGAACGACGAGACGCCCCGTAATCGTCTGTGTGATGAAGTCGTTCAGGAATTGAACCTTGTCCCCTGACATATCTTTGATGCTCTTACGCATTGTCACAAACTGACCCTTCGCGTACCCAAAAATCCTTTCGAGATCAAAATCCGGCAGGAGGCCAAGATCCTTGGCGGCGTAAGCTCCGACCATCACTACAGAGAAGGTAGAGGTCCAGAAACGCTCCTCTCCGATACACCCGAGATCCTGGGAAACAATCTTTATGGTTTCGAGGATTTTGCGCTGCAAGTCTTCCCGGTGCTTCACAATGTACTGAGCAAATATCGCTCCCGCGTGCCCATAATGCTGCCGCATGAGTGCCGCTGCCTGTGCCCCCTCCTGCTGTGTCATTTGCGCGTCCGATACGGGTAACTCCAGCAAGCGCACGGCAACGGCCTTGTGCCTCGATCCGATACCAAGTTTTTCCACAAGGGAGTCGTTGGATGAGACGAGCAGAAGGGAGCGCCAGGAACGGGCCTCAATCGGTGTGGAATCCTGCCGGAGCCTGTCTTTTTCACGCCCGCTGGTTTGTGCATAGAGGAGCGAAGTCAATTCCTTCTCTTCGATCATGGTGATTTCATCGTATGTGGCACACATCGAGTTATACGTTGCAATCCGGCTGACCCGGCTATTTGCCGTATCATTTAGGCCGATCTTGAGGGCCACAGGGTCTCCAAAAACCGAAGACGCCCCATAGAGGGCCGTTGTTTTCCCTCTCCCGGAAGGGCCGAACAAACTTACCGTAGAACCTTCGACGTTGGAGAACTGGATAAGAGGAGAGCCGAACCCGCAGAGAAATCCGAAGGCCAAAGCTTCATTGCCCGGTTTAGAGAAGACCTTTACCCCTTCGATCCAGCCCTCCAGAGTGCCCTTGCGCCCGAATCCTTCCGCCCGTTGTGCGATTGCCGGAGAGATACCTCCCTGCGTAATGGACCCGTCAGCCTCTACGCGGTAATCCCCCAAAACATAGGCGTAGTCACGCTGCCAACCGAGGCGTGAAGTGAGGATCGTCGCCTCCCCTTTCACTGTGACGAGTTCGTTTGTGCAGCGTACGATATAATTCAGGAGTAGTTTCGACTTTTCGTTATCTACGGGTATACCTGCATTGAAGAGCGCCACAAAAAGCTCGGCGGGCGACTTGGTAGCGTTTGATTCAATAAGCCGTTCAACGGTTCGACCTCCAAAAGATGCCCGGATACCCAGGAGTTGCTTTTTCGTTGCCAGGTCATCGAAACGGTCATAAACATAGAGGTCCCCCGGAAAAACTAGGATTGGAACGCCCTTCGGTGATTTGGTAAAGATCCCTTGTACAGTGCGCCGGAACGGATATGGGGGCTCGTACGGGATATCTCCCCGCTTCACTTCGGGCAGTACTGGTTTGGTTTGTGCCGGGGTCGATACCTTATCTTTATAGGAGCAACCGTCACACAGGCTCGGGTTAATTGACTCGAATTTTCCACAGGTCGTCGGACCTGACATGGAATCCAGTCGCTCTAACCGTCTCTCTGTCTCTTCAAACGAATAATCCGGATGCCCTTCGCTCCATTTATGCGCTAAGGTCGCACCGTCCCTCGCAAACTTGAGAACTTGTAAGTTCGCATACCAGAGGGGTTCCGGGATGTTCCCTTTTGTATCCCGCATGTGCGCCAGTTGCGGGCACCGCTCCGCAACCTCCAGTGCATCGAATGGAAGAAACTCGACGGGAGGAGGGAGGAAGTCGTCGTTCGTTTTTGCCGCTGAATGTCTTTTCGGTTCTTTTAGGATCGCCCCTGAGAGAAGTCTTATCAGGAGAGTCGAAAAGAAATCGAATGAAACAGGGTCATCTCCTGGCCCCGCGATAAACGCATCTCGGGGATGTTCCCGATCCTTCCAGTTTTTCGAGAAGGGAAGGCGCATCAGGGATGCAATATCCTGGGTGCGAGTGGTATCGACCAGGAGACCTAAAGCGTTCGTGAGCGTGGCGAGGTTCTTGGCCGCGTCCTTCCACTGTTCCTTTGGGATGAATGAATCTATAAGAAAATACGCATGGAGCCCATATCCCGAACAGACAGTAAGAGGGCGCGGAAGGTTCGTCCTCTCGATAAACTTTTCCAGGGCTTTTACGGCTGCATCGTAGGATGGGTACTTCTTGTCAGAATCCGATCCCCCAACGTCGAGGTCCAGCCAGAAAGAGAACGCGCCAAGTGCATCAACCGCTTTGCGTGACTCGGACCCGAAGACCGCTGGCGAGAAGAATAGGTTCGATTCTTTCTTGGAAAGTTGGGCGCCGATTATAGCAGAATCTTCAATCGAATTGTTAAAGTGGTGGCGTACGTTCTTCCGCTCTGTCGTCAATTCACCAAGGCAGTAGAAGTAGCTTCCCGGATGCCAGACGCATGTAAGGAAATCCAAGAGTGTATTCATCCGCGCAGAGACTCCCGCATCACTTCAAGGGCATCTTCCAAGTTTTGAATGTGATTTCTGATTGGAACGGATGCGTCCGCATGAACTTCGATCTCCCCTCCGAAATCCATAACAAGAATCAGGTTCCGTGCGAAAAACTTCTCCTCTTCGACAGCCTCAATAATGCTGGCGGCTTGAGAGTCCACAACGTGTTCTTGGTAGGTCAGCCTAAAAACGTCTTCCACAGAGCCTCCAGGATGAGGGGGCCGAAGCCCCCAATCAGGTTTACAGCATTTTGAGAGCTTCAAGTCCTGCTCTTAAGGAGTCATTTGTCGGCTCTTTAATCACAGTCGGAGGCGCAACTTCTTTTTGCTCGGGTTCCGCACCAAACCCAAAACCCGAAGATGGCTTAGGGGATGCAGGAGCGGGAGGAGCAGGAGCAGGAGCAGGAGAAGCCGGAGGAGCAGGAGCGGGTTCCGGAGAAGGCGGTAATGTTGCCGCCTGGGGATTCGTTCCAATAATCGCCTCGACGACTTCTTCCATGCTACGAGCGCTAATAATGTTCATCTCCTCAGGAGTAACAAACCGGGAGAAAGTAAAAGTCCAGACTGGGAACTCTTTATCTTCTTCCAGCCCGATCAGGGTCACGATATCTGACAAGGAAATACCCTTCGCATTCACTTTCTTAACGTAAGCGAAAAAGTTACCGAGGGATGCCGCTGGAATACTCGCCCCCACAATGGCTCCGCTCTTGAGTGTGTCCGCATGAAGCAATGCGACTTTTTTCCGCTCGGGGCACGCCTTCGCCTTTGATTGTTTCCCGGATTTCAGCGGAGCAGATCCCCAAGCGTTATGCGGACAAGCAGCGCATGTCGTAGACTGCGGGGAAGGTGAAGCCGGGTCCGGGTGCATACCATCGTTAGAAAAGCAATCCGGTTTCCCTTCTTCGCCCGCTTCCGCAAACGACTTTGCAAAGTAGGTCTTAGTTAGCGCTTTGTTGGCCCGCACAAACACAACCGGAACGGTGAATGAAGGAATAACCTTCTTCTCCCCCCGAAACTCAATACGAAACCGTCCGTTCATAGCGGATAGCCGGGGGAATGAAGTAAAACTCCCTCCTAGCATCTCATCATTTGCAACCTTGCGCCCTTGCAAGTGAGCGGGAAGTTGACCACCTTCAAACAACGCCACCTCGTTACTCATCTACTTTCGCTCCTTTTTTACGGATCTGAATGGTTTCGATCTTGGTGTAATTGACACCTGGGACCGTCTTGCCTTCGTTCAAGAAGACTTCTACCGCCTCCTTGCTTACTGCCCTGTGCAGTAACTCGAACGCCCCGTTCTCGATGACGTAGTTCAGTAAAACCTCCCAATCCGCAACAGACGCGGAAGATTTATGCCCTCTAAAGGCCGTCCCTGCGGAAGTAGCAAAGGATTTTACACCCGCCTCCTTTGCGCGAGCCGCGAGAATCCCTTCAATCTTCTCCATCGCCTCCCCGATAGGCGCAAGTTCCGCTTTGTGGACTTTTTCGATCCGCTTCTTCTCTTCCCTCAGTTGCAGGTAGAGAGCGATTAGATCCTCCACAGTCATTGATACTTCGTGTCCTGGCTCCACAGTTCCTCCTCTCAATGTCAAACAGTCTATATGTGTTCTTGCAAGTTTGCAAGAACGTCTAACAACCCCCCCTGGAACGATGTTTTCTCCATGAGGCTTCTATACCTCCGATCCTCGACCGGAGACGCGGAAATATGGACAATATGCGTCTTAAGCTTCTGCGAAGACCGGGTGATGCGCCCGTTGGCCTGAAGGTACACTTCGTTATCCTGAATCGGGGCATACCAGCAAATAACATTCGCCGCCGTTAAAGTAAGTCCGTGAGCCATCGCCTTTGGATTAGCAACAAGGATCTGCGGATCTGGATCTTGCTGAAAAGCCCGGAATAATTCCGCCCGCTTCGCAGCCCCGGAAGCCTCCGTAACGGCCCCGACTGTATACCCTTTCCCGCGAAGGAACTCGGTCAGGTGGTCTACCACCGCGACAAAGGGAGCAAACACCAACACCTTTGCCTCCGCTTCCTCGATCACTTCCAGTAAAACATTCTGTCGCGGTACTGAGTGAACCGTGATACTCTCATGCGCGTTGTCGTAGACGACCCCGCACGCGATCTGGACAAGCTTCTGCTCCTTGACAGACTCATTGGAAGCGCTGATCTTCCCCTCTTGGTACTCAACGTATAACTCCTTGACCATCTTCTGATAGATGGACTTCTGTTCGCTCGATAGCTCCGCGACCCTCGTTGAGTAAGTCGTAGAAGGAAGGTCCAGACATTCCGCTCGCTCGTAGCGGATAGAAGGTTGCATGATCTTGGAAAGGGTCTGTATTGCATTATCCTTGGCCTTCCACTTGAACTTGCTCACCTGGTACATCACCATATCCTGGAAGGCCCTCTTCGTTCTTGGAGCCCGATGCGGAGTCAAGAGTTTCACTTGACCATACGCATCCATCGCCTTGTTCGGGACCGGAGTTCCCGTCAGCCCCCAACCCCACCGCTTACCGTCTTTCAAAAGCGCATTCGCGGACTTCCAGAGAGTAGTCGAGGGATTCCGGTAGGTTGAAAGCTCGTCAATGACAATGAGGTCGATATCCGGCCTCTTTTGCACGTCCTCCCATAGAATATTGAGCCCGTCGAAATTGACGACATACACGTCAAACATCCGGTTCGACAAGAGGAGCTTGCGCTTGCTGGCTTCCCCATATAAAACCGTTGCGTGTAAGTGGGAAAAGTGCTTGAAAACCTCGTCGTCCCATACGCGATGAAGCGTAGAGAGCGGGGCGACTATGAGTGCCTTGTGCAAGATTCCCTGTGACCGAAGATAGTCATACGCCCACAAGGTTGAGAGCGTTTTGCTGGTGCCGATCTCCGAAAGGTTGTAATTACGTTTGTTTAGCGTCAGAAACGCCGATGTGGGGTACTGATGCTTCATGGGACGGTAGAGGGATGAGGGGTAGGCGTACTCCCTCAGAATGGGAGCCGCCTCGGTTGGAATGTCGTAGCCCCTCTCAATGAGGGGCACGAGTGTTTTCATATCCGTCTTGCAGAGCATCAAGCCGTCATTCAGGGGAACAGACCCAGGGATAGGGTCTCCTTCGTAGATAAGCGCCTGATGCTCCGGGAGATATTTTGTGTATGGACTCATTTCTTAAATACCTCAAATCGTGAAAAAACTTCCTTCACCGCCTGGATCTTAGCCGGATCTGTGATAACTAGAAGTTCCCCTCTAAGTAGGAGGTCCGTGGATATTCCGGAGGCACCTGGGATTACTTCTCTCTTAACGACAGCGAGATCCGCCACGGCGTGAGCAATAGAAGCCTTCAAGTAACCCTTCGCGTACCGCTCAATATCCTCGCCAGAAGCGTAACGCCAGACATAATCAGGGATAATTTGAGAGGCTCCAAACACCTGCGCCCCTTCCATTAGTAGTGACACGGCGTATTCAAGGTCTTTGGGGCCCGCTGCAACCCGCCCCCACTTATAATCCTGAATTTCGCTCCCCATCACCCCTCCACAAGCGAAAGCGTTGGCCCCTGCGCCCGAACACGAGCCTCCCGCAGTACACCACTCAACCCGTCCACAAACCAATCGACGCGCTCCTTCGTATCCAGGACAGCAATAGCCGCTCCTGACTGAGCCCACTCTGTAAGTTGCTCATGCTGAAGCGGGGTTGGCCTCTCCCCTGGAGCTTTAGCTTCAATGGCGATGAAGTGCCCTTCAGCGCAGATAAGAAAGTCGGGGGTGCCATTATTCCCGTAAGGACCCCCCTGGGGCATGTACCACTTCCATCCATTTTCCTGAAGCCTCTTCTTGATGTAGGTCTTAATCTCTCGCTCCCGAACGGGTCTACTATCCTTCAACGATGACCTCCCCCAAAAGTTCTGAATCGAGATTGCCAGCGGAAGAAAAAATGCGATTGTCGGGTTCCACTGTCCATAAACCCTCAAAGAAGCCGTCCTCGTGAATTAAGATTGTGTAGGAATCGTCCTCTTCCAGACCAATCACTTCGGCATCCATGAGTCTACCGCCCGGCAATACCTTGACCTTGACTTTCTGACCTTCCTGAACCATTTGTTTCTCCTTATATGAGTGGGACATATTTGGGACAACACCCCAAAATACTGAACGGTAAAATATGACAAAATACAGCATTGCAATATTGCAATATACTATTTAAGACTTTGTATGCTATGAAGAATCATAATAGAAGGACCGTATTCCGGTTCCGAGTGTCGGGAGTTCAAATCTCTCCAGGCGCGCCATATTTAAAGCCATTCCTGAAAAATC
>JAEHJW020005251.1_pt1 | contig 22064 bp, 31 predicted proteins | sample 9271431 | NCBI WGS metagenome assembly JAEHJW02 | reverse complement strand
GCGCTCGCCTTGAAGTGCGGGAATAGCTCAGTTGGTAGAGCGCAACCTTGCCAAGGTTGAGGTCGCGAGTTCGAGCCTCGTTTCCCGCTCCAATAAATTCAAAGACTTACGCTAGGGCGCCTAACACTCAGATTCGCCGTAAACGCGTACTAAACGCAACCGGCAGTCGACCCTCGATCTCCTTGCTTCGGTGCTACCGAAACGCCGCCCACCGTGGGCTCATCCACGGCGAGCGGCTAACCGCAACCGAACACGTGAGGTTCGATCATGGCTACCCTCAAGACTACCAACCGCCGCGGCGTGACGCTGCTCGCCTTCCCCGAGGATCACAAGCTGCAGGTGGTAAAGACCATCTGCGACGCGACAGGCCTGTCGCGGGCCGATGCCGAGCAGGGCGTCGAGAATCTGCCCGCGAAGTTCACGGCCCTTTTCGATGACGATGACCTCGCGGCTGACCTCAAGGCGCTCGGCGCGACCGTCGAGGTGACTCGGGCGCCCGGGAACGACGCCGAGAAGCCGTCCTTCGGGGCTACCGCTGCCGCGGTCACTGAACAGTACGCAGCGCTGCGCCTGGCGTACCTGGCGCTGAGCGACTTCCACGACGTGAACATCGGGCACGTCATCACGAAGGATGACGCCGAGACCCTCGGCGCGATCCACTCCCAGGTGGGGCGCGTCATGGCCGAGCTCGACGAGCTGGCCGGCGAGCTTATGAGCATCCCTGCAGGGGGTGAGGCGTGAGCGCCGTTGTCGTGCCGCTGCGCCCCAGGCGCCTCGAGGTCCCGGCCGTCATTGCCGGTAACGTCAATCTGCTGCGCTTCTCCGAGGCGATCGCGCGGGCCGGTCTGGTCGGTCGCCACGATGCCGACAGGGGCGTGCTGGTCATCGAGGAGCCGCAGGCGCGTGCGCAGCGCTGCCCCGAGTGCGGTGGCACCGGCTTCGACGAGGATGCGGCCTGCGAGGTCTGCGATGGGAGCGGGCGCGCGTAGGCGCTGATCGCGAGGATGGACACGAAGCCCCGGCCACGCGCCGGGGCACCTTCTTGTAGGATCGCCCTGTGAATGATGTGCCCTCCGTCCCGCTGATTACCACGGATGCCCTTGAGCGTTCATTCCGTACGACGGACATCGAACCGCTGGCTTCGCTCTGTCGCGCGCAGGGGCGCCGCGCCGTGGGCATCGATGGATTTTCCGGCGTTGGGAAATCAACGCTTGCGACCGCGCTGAGCGAAGCGCTCGACGTTGCGCTGATATCCCTTGACGACTTCCTACCGGACTCACCGGAGTCGATGACCGTCCAATCCTACGTGGACAGACTCGACCGTGATCGCCTCCGTCGAGCGATTGAACGCGCGCGCTGTACAATAGTCGAGGGGGTATTGCTGCGGGACGCGCTGGCGGGAATTATTGCTCGGAAGGAACTGACGGCGCTTTACTACATGGCTTGCAGCAGCCCGACAGGGGGCGCGCTGATTTGGAATGACGGCTTTGAGATCAGCGACGAAGCTACCAGCGCCGCGCCAAATTGGCTTGACCGCTCGATCATTGAGTACCATCGACGAGAGCGGCCCTATGCAGACGCGGATGCGCTGGTAATTCGAGTCTCATCAGACTGAGGGAGCAGCGGTCCAGTCCTGCGCCTGGACCTTCCTTTGTCAGGCGTTCAGCCCGGATCATTCGCCGCAGGCGGTCGCACTGCCTGCTCCATGCGGGCTGTACCTTCGTCGATGAGCCGCTGCGTGTCAGGCTCGGCGAGCCGGTCGAGGTGGATATGCCGCACGCCCGCGTGGCGCAGCGCATCGCGTACCTCAGCGATCATGCGGAACACTTCGTCAACATCCGCGCACCTGACATAGTGAATGTCAGGTGAGCCGGGGTGCGGCACTACCAGGGCAAACCGCGACGGTCGGGCCATCGCCGCCTCAGCCTTCGCGGGCGTCGACAACATCCCGAGCGTGCGCCGCAGCGTGAAGTCCGCGAAGGGCCGCTCGAAGATACCGATGTGGATGCTCTGCGGGAGGGTGCGAGCGGTCATGCGAATGCCCCCGAACGATGCGCGCCGCGGATGGCCTCGGCGAGCGCTTCCTGATTGCCGAGGAAGAATCGGCGCGCACCTTCAGCGTCGGGCGTGTGCACGTGCAGGTGAATGTCACCGCCCAAGCCACCGCCCCCACCTCGGCCGCTGAGCGCATCGCGCAAGACGGCTGACTGCGGGGGCGGGAGCACCATCTCGTTGGCGTGCAACATGCCAACACCGTCGTGCGGAATACTCCATGCGCCTTGGTCGAAGTGCGCGAGGTTCTTGATCTCCATGAATACCGCAGTGGCAGCCACGGCGCCGAGCGCAGGGCCGATGATCGGGATGCCGGCCATCGCCTTGAAGGCCGCCGCTGCACCCTCGGCTGCGTCGATGGCGATGGCTTTGCCCGCGGTGAGGATTTTCAGCGCAAGGGCTTTCATTTCGGCCGCTTCGGTCACCATCCAACGCTCAGCGGCGCCGAGGGTCGTGGCCGCTGTCATCTGCGACTCGGTGGCAATCCAGAGGATGGTCTTTTTGATCGCGAGGTCTACGTACTTCAGCAGGATGGAGTCGAGGATGTTGCCGACCGCCATCTGCATGGTTTGCGTGCCCTGAATGATGCCGTTGATAGAGGTACTGAATGCCGAGTCGATGGGTGCGAGCGCCGCTTTGAAGTCCTTGGCCTGTTTGTCGGCGCCCTTGAGGGTCGCTTCGGTCATCCGCTGCAAATGGGCGTCGTGCAGCTGTTCGATTTCCGCGTAGATGCGAGCCTTCTCCGCCACCTTCAGGTTATCGACCTGCAGCTCGCGTTGGAACGCGGCCATCTGCTGCTCGTACTCCTGCTGATACAGCGCCTGTTCGTCGGCGAGTTCCTGCGCGTGGGTGATCTTGCCCTGGGCTTCCTCGGTGCGAAGCTGCTCGACGTGAATCTGCAGCATCCGCTGAGCGTGGTTGCGCGCGGCGGACTCGTTGATGGAGTTCACCTGAGCGGCGATCTGCACGCGCCGCTCTGCGTCGCGCTGCATCGCGTCCAAGATGCGCCCATCCTCGGCGATCTGGTGTGAGGCGCCCGATGCGGACTCGGCGTGCGGCGTGTAGCTGCCGAGCACGGATGCGTGCGAGCGACTGACGCCGGTGCCGTACTCCTTGGCGATGGCGTTGTCGGTGGCCTGCGTGTGAGCGGACTTCGCGCGAGCGGTCGCCTGATGCTGCGCCTCGAGCTGTTTCAGGTGCGCGATCTCGGCTTCGATGTGCGTGGCGACGCCGGTCGCGTTGTACGGGTCACGGGCCTGGACGGCCTTCAGCTGCTGCTCGAGCGCGGCGATCTGCTGCGTCGGGGCCTGCGTGGCGCCGAACTGCTCCATCGCCGCCCATGCGCCTTCGATGCCGCGCTTGATGTCATCCCAGCCGCGGGCGAGATACCCCTCGTCCTGGAGGGCCTGCTGCTCGCGCGAGTGCATGGCGCCGTAGAAGGCGTCCATGATGGCCTCGGTGGCTTCGGCCTGCTTACCCTCCTGGCGCAGCCGCTCGATGTGCTGGAACTCCGCGAGGTCGAGGAAGTGGTACTGCTCGTTCGCCTTGATGAGCTGCTGCGTGGTCGCGGTCGCGAGCGTCTCGACGTACTTCGCGGCCTGCGTGGTGCTCTGGCCGGTGAGCGCGGCAAAGTCCACGACGGCCTGCGCGGCCTGGCGGAAGGTCTCGCCGGCGAACTTGCCGGACTGCGCGAGCGCGAGAACGGCATCCTTGGCGTCCCCGATGGTGGTGTCGCCGGTCGCGAGCTGCGCTTGCATCGCCTGTAGCTGCCCGAGGGTCTGGCCCGCAGCGTCCCCGGTGACGAGGATGGCGCTTTGGAGCCGATCGGACTGGATCGACCCCTCGACGGCAGCGATGCCGAGCGCGATCACAGCGCCGGTCATGCCGGCGATGGCAAGCCCTGCGGGCGTCATCAGCGCGGTCAGCACGCGGCTCGCGGCCCCCATTCGCGCCATCCCGTACGCGGCCATGCCGGCATTCCCGCGAGCGAGTCCCGCCACGGCTTCGGTCAGCCCGATGGTCGCCCCGGTGTTCGCCGTCTTGGCGGTCGCGTCCTCGACCTCGGCAGCGGTATCGGCCTCGGTCGCGGCGACGGCGGCGTCGATGGCCCCGGCCTGCTCGAGCTGCGCGGCGGCGTTCTCGTAGGCGGTCTCGGCTGCGGTGCGCTGCGCGATGACCTGCTCGGCCATCGAGGCGGCGGCGGCCTGCGTCGCATAGTCCTCGACGCCGAGCGCCGACTGCTGCTCGGCGGACAACGCCGCGAGGTACGCCTGCGCATTGGCGAGGCTCGCATCGCGGGCGCTGTTCAGCGCCTCATACGCCGCCTCGATCTGCGCCACGCTGGCCGATTGAGTCTCGGCGAGTACCTGGGCCACCTGAGCCTGCGCGTCCGCCCAGGCGCGCTGTGATTGCGTATACGCGGCAGAGGCAGACTCAGTGGCCGCGGTGACGCGCGCCTCGAACCCCTCGACGGCAGCCGCGGCCTCCTCGGTCCCGGCCTGCAGCCCTTCGGTGGTCGCGACGATCGCAACGCGGATTTCTTCGTCGAATGAGGCCATAACAGTTCCTCGGCGCGCTGGCGCCAGTGGGGTGTCAGTTCGCCGCTCCAGCCTTCAAGGCTTCGGCCTGTTTGCGGAAGTAGTCGAAAATGCCCATGTTGTTCGGCATCACGAATCGCGAAAAGGCACGGCTGGCCGCATCCACCTGGTCATCGTGCGAGCCGTTGGGAAACATGCGCAGTTCCTCGATAAAGTCCCGGTTCCACGCGCCTCGGACGAGGAGGGCGTTACCGACATTGACCTGTGCGGCAAGCGGTTCAGCTCGTCGCACCTTGTCGCCGGATTCCGTCGAGGAGCTGACGCGATAGCCCGCAAGGCAGCGGGTCAGGTATTGAACCTGCGCTTTGCCCGCCTGCCCAGGGTCCTGCGGCAAGTCGACCTCACAGTCGCGCCCGTCGCGGCTCGCGGTCGCCACCAGGACCCGCTCGACCTCATCGGGCGAACCCTGCAGGCGCACAACATCCGCAATGACCGGGCGGCCGTTCCACATGCCGAGCTTCACGCCGACTGTCGGGTCGCCCCCGTTCGCAGTCGCCCCGAGGTCCCAGGCTCGAACCCACTCGACTCCTGCCGGCTCCGCGTCGATCAGTTCCAGTGCATCGGGCTTGAACAGCGCACCCTCGAGCGGCGCCGGCCGCTGCTGGTAGAGCGCAGCCCATTCGCGCTCGCCCACGACACTGCGGATCGCGCCGAGCGCTTCGGCGGGGTACTTGTCGGGCCAGAGCGCATCGCCGACCTGGCGGTAGTCATCGGGAACTTCAGCGATCGCCGGCAGCGAGAGCACCTCCCACGGCTCACCCTCGGCGAGCACGCGGCCCACAAGGTCATCCTGGTGCCAGCGGGTCATGATGATCACCACGGCGCCGCCTTTCTCCAGGCGCGTGAACGCGGTAGAGCGGAACCAGTCGTAGACCGCATCGCGCAGCACCTTCGATTCCGCCTCGGCGCGGGACTTGTGCGGGTCATCGATCAGCAGCAGGTCAGCGCCGCGGCCGGTCAGAGGGCCGCCGACGCCGACCGCGAAGTAACTGCCCCCGCTCACGGTCTGCCACCGGCTGACCGCTCGGGAGTCCGCAGAGAGCGCCGAGCGGGGCCAGAGCGCGCCGTAGTCCGGCATCTCGAGCACGGCGCGGGCCTTGCGCCCGAGGTCATCGGCGAACTCGCCGGAATAGGTCGCGGTGATGATCGAGGCTTGCGGCCGTTGCGTGAGCAGCCACGGCGCAAAGCGTACCGTCGCCAGCTCGCTCTTGCCGTGGCGCGGCGGCATCGACACGACGAGCCGCTTGATCTCCCCGCGCGCGACCGCCTCGAGCTTCGAGGCGAGCAGTTCGTGGTGCCAGTTCGGGCGGTAGTCGTGATGCGTGAGCTTCGCGAAGCCGATCAGACTCGACCCGGCGCTCGAGCGGCGCAATGCCGCGGCGAGTGCCCGGTGAGCCTTCGTGCTAGGCAGCTGCATGGGCATCGTGCACCAGGGCCGGCATGTCTATGACCCGAGCGTCGGGGCGCTCGATAGCGGCGAGGCGCTCGAATACCGCGCGGCGCGCGTCGGGGTAAGGTTCGAGCGCGGCGGCAACGTCATCCATGAGCGCCTGAAATTCGGGACTGTCGGCGAAGTGCAGATGCAGGTTCGTGGTCTGCACCAGCGGACTCGTCGCCAGCTCGCCGGTCAGCTTCGCGATCAGCCCGCAGACCTTCACGTAGTGCCCACCGGCCGCCGCAGCGGTAACGGTGTGCCCCTTGGAGAGCTCGGCCGTCCACATGCGCCAGAGCACCGCGCGGGCCGCCTTCAGGTGCTCGAGGCTCGAGGTGTTCTCCTCAGCGATCTGGCCGGCGAGCTCGAACCGGGCCGCAAGGGCAGCCGCCCCGGGGGCCATCGCCTTGCGGTGCGCCTCGCTGACGTGCCGCTTCCAGTGCCGCGCCACCGCGTCCTCGTCCAGGTCGAACTTGCGCGCCGTCTCACGGTAGCCGGATCCGGCCGCGAGCAGCAGCTCGAGGCGTGCCCGCTCGGGATGCGTGCAGACCTGACAGCGACCGCGCTTGCGCATGTTGAGTGTGTCAGTCATGTGCGGAATTGTGCCGCATTCTTCCGCGTAGGCATAGAGGCCATCTATCGGCGTAAGCATTGCGGTAGACGCCACCTATCATGGCGAGACCTCGGGAGCAGCCTCGGGAGCGGTCGCGCTGAGGTGCTCCTCCAACAGCTCGCGGATTTCCGCAGCGGTGCGCAGCGACAGCATGTGCTGCTGAATGCGGCGCTCGCTCGCCCGCAGACCGAGCTGCCGCCGCAGCTCCCGCGCGGTCGGCGGCCGGCTCAGCGGATGCGCCCGAGCGTGCTCGAGCAGCGCCTGGCGGATCGCCTCACGGTCGCGGCAGGACTTCGCGAACGCCTTGCGGTTACGCGGGCCGCTCACGGCTGCACCTGGCTGAGCAGCTGCCGCGCCGCGGCCTCGGTGATCGAGAGCGCCTGTGCAACGTCCCGGGCCGTCAGACCGCGAGCGGCCAGTTCCAGAGCAGCCGCACGCATCATGTTGCGGTAATGCGGCCGGTGTGCGTCGCGGCTGAGGGCCGGCTTGACGAGCGTGCCCCAATAGCCGGCCGCACCCGGGGCCGGTCGTGCGTCAGAAGGGGATCGCATCGTCGAACTCCCGGCCAGCGTCCGCGCCGCTCGGCGGCGTGACGGAATCAGCTGCGCGCTCGTCGGTGCGAGGCGACTGCGCCTCGGCGACGGCCTTTCGCTTGCGCTGCACGTTGTACTCAGACATGACCCGATGCCCAACAAGGTCCAGGCTCGGGCGCGGCTCCCCACCGTCACGCGGGGTGAAAATCTTGGGCGTCAGTTCGCCGGCGATTGCCACTGCATCGCCATCTTCGAGCGCCATCAGCGCCGCGATCGCGGAGTCGCTGAAGGTGATGACGCTCACGAACAGACCAGTGCCGTCGCGAGCAGCGGCGCGAACGATCGCGGTGGCGAAAGGCTTGCCGTTCTGGCTGATGCGGCGTTGCGGGGTTTTGTGGATACGTCCACTGACAAGGGCGTCGATGCTCATGGCGTTACACCTCATTTCGCGGGTTCAAAAGCAGCCGCTGAGCGCGGCAAAGGGCGTCGTAGGCAGCCTCGGGCCAATGGCGCTCGAGGTCGTACCGAGCACGATCGAGCAGCGAGCGCAGCTCCGCTTGCGGATCAGCTGCAGACGTTGCGACCAGCGCGCGAACGGCGCGGTAACCGCACCAGCAGACGGCAGCGATATCGGCGTCGAACAGGGCTTGAGCGATCATGAGGTCACCTCTTTACGTCGGGTCTGAGCGAAATGAGCGAGCAGCAGCGCCTCGGCGCGACCTTCGTGCTTGGCGAGCGATAGATCAGCGGTAGGGAACAGCAGCCGCGCTTTGTCGAGCGATGCGCGCTTGTCGCTGCTCAAGCCGAGCGCACGCTTCCACTCGGCAGGCGTCACCAGCTCGAGCGGTAACCGCAACGTCTGCACGGTCGCGAGGATCGAGCCGAAGCCAACGCCGAAGGTGAAAGCCGACGCAACGCCCTGCTGCGGGCTGCTCGACACGCGCTCGACTGCAGCGCGGCACGGTCGACCGTGTAACGCCTCGAGCAGCGTCGACTGCAGACGAGCGGCGTCTATCCAGGCGAGCTTGCAGTCGCGAATGATCGGCAGGTCGTCGACGAGTTCAGGCAGACCGTCCGAGTCGAGCAGTGCGAGCGCACCGGACAGACCGGGATCAATTCCAAGGACTAACGGCATACGGCCCTCCTGTAGAGAAGCGCCGAGACTGTCTGGCGGCGCAGACCGGTCGCCTCAGCGATTGCGCGCGGCAGCGCTCCATTTGCTCTGAGGCTCGCGATGGCAACTACCAGCTCGTCTGGATATCTAGTGCGCGGATTGGCGTCGCCGATCAGGCGCCGGGCGCCTGGAGAATTCATGCCTCCGGGGCGGCCCTTCGCGATTCGATCAGCGATGTTCTCCTGATTGGTGCCCAGGAATAGGTGATCTGGCCGCACGCATGATGGATTGTCGCAGCGGTGCAGAACGTGCAAACCATTCGGGATCGGCCCGCGATGTAATTCCCAGGAGAGCCGATGCGCTAGCTTCCCCGGTGCGCCACGTCCTCCCACGCGCGTAAACCCGTATCCACCGCGATTGCGATAGCCACCCCAGACCCAGCAGCCGACGCAGCGATGCACATGCCGCTCAAAGATTTCTTGAGGAGTGCTGATCGGGCGTCCATTACGAGGTTTTGCGCCGAGCGTCAGCATGGCGCACCCCGCAGGACGCGCTGTAGCGGCTCAGGTGCGGTGCTTGTGCCGGTGACGGTAACGTGCCGGCTGAAAGGAATCGCGGCGCCTCGAGGCAGCGCCGCGGCGAGGATCAGTCGCGCCAGAAGTCCTTGAACCGAGCTGCGGACTGCGCCGTGTAGCGCTCCGTCGACTGCAGCGAGCGGTGACCCAGGTAATGCGACAGCGCACGGGTGTCGACGCCTTTGCCGGCCAGGTAGAACCCGCAGGCGTGCCGCAGGGCGTGCGGATTGACCTTGATCGCGACTGCCGAGCCTGCAGCGGTCGCCAGCCGGTCGAGCACCTTGCGGAAATTCGCGGTAGTCATCGGCGTGCCGCGCTCGGACAGGTAGACGTACTCGCTGTCCGGGTGCTCGCGTCGCAGCCGGCCGAGCAGGCGCAGCTCGACAGCCCGCAGCGGGTGCTCGGTGCTCATGCCGCCCTTGGCGCGGTGAATGCTGATCGTATGACCGCGAAGGTCGATCGCCGACCAGCGCAGATTGACCAGCTCCGAGGCGCGCAAACCGTGCCGGTACGCGATCAGGACCAGCGCCTCGTCGCGCAGACCGTACCTGCCGGACTTGCGAGCAGCCCGCAGTAGCGCGCCGACCTCGGCAGGCGTCAAATGCTTGCGCGGGCGCGTGTCCTTCTGCCGGCGCGGTGGTGTCGGCTGAACTTTCCCATTTACTTGAATCGGTGCGCTGTCGGTCGACTGCGCTAAGGCGTTGATCGTGCTCATTGCGGCAGACCTCGACTTTCCCATTTCTTAGCAGAATAGGGAAAGCGTGCGCAGGCGTCAAGTCTGCGGCGAGCTCGAGCAGCCGGTCGACCGTCGAGCAAAACAGCCACGCGGGCACGCGCGAGGCGGTGCGGGCCTTTTCGACCCTCAATGTAGGGTGATGTAGGGTCTGCCATATCTTTTCCATACACGCGCGCGCGTGGAAAAGTACCGGCACAGGGTACATCTGCCTACATTGGCACCCTACGCGACCCACGGTGGCACGGACCTTTTCGACCTCATCCGCTGCACTGAGTGCAGTGAGTGCAGTGATTTTCCATCCTGATTCCCAGGCACGTCTCACCCTTCCCTGATGAATCACGAAGCCTGCGCACGCGCGCGCGTACGCGGGGGAATGGGGATGGCAGATCACTGCATTCGCTGCTATCACTGCACGGCGCCTCACGCTCGGCCCTCCCGGCACAGTCCCGATGCCGCACCCAGACGGTCGCGGATCGCCAGCTCCCGGCGCGCGTAGATGACCTGGCGCTTGCCTGAGACGACCCACAAGCCGCTCTGAGCGGCGTCATTGCGTACGGGGACGTAACCAGCGCTCTCGAGGCGATGGGGAATCTGGCGGGCGTTGCGGCGGTCCTGCAGCCAGTCTCGAAACGAGTCGCTGGCGTAGACGCAGATCATGCCGAGGGTGAGCGCCGCAGGTTTCTTCAGTGCATCGAGCGCGTCCTCGAGTTCGGCATCCTCGGGTGCTCGGCCGGCATCCACGACACGCCAGAAGGCGGGGGTTTTCGGCGGGGGCGCTTTCGGGTCGAAGTCCGTGAGGTCGAGGGTGCTGAGATATGCAGCGACATGCCCGATGCCGCCTTCGTGCTGGTACCAGCGGTACAGGTCGCGCCAGTAGGTCGCGGGGAAGTCCTCCTTGGTGAGCTCGCTCCAGGCGACGAAGTGGCGCCGATCGTCTGCCGGCAGGTAGATGCCGTCGACGTGGTTCGTGGTGATGATGACGCCGCAGACGTTCATGACGGCGTACTCGCGCAGGTTCTTCTCGTCGACCCGGAGCACGTCGGGAGGTGCCGCGGTGAGGGTCTTGGTGTGCTCGTAGAGGCCGTACCGGTCCACGTCACCCAGGTCCCGCGCCTCGCTCATGCGCAGGATCACGGACTTCACGAAGCCGTTGAAGCGGCCGAGCAGCTGCGCTGGCGATACCTCGGTGAAGTTCCAGCTGCCGACCGCGTGCTTGACCGGCTCGAGGATGCTGTCCTTGCCGATGCCCTGGGCACCTCCGAGCATCAGTGCGTGGTTGATCTTCACCCCGGGCGACTGCACGCGCTGAGCGAGCCACCGGACGATATGGGCAGCCTCGGCGGGGAATACGCGCTCGAGGTGAGCGAGCCACGGGCCGGCCTCTTTGGCGTCTCCCTGCAGAGCAGGTGCGGGCTGGTAGAGGTTGAAGGTGCGGCAGCCCGCGCGGTCTATCCAGCCACCTCCCGCCACCAGGCGGTTCTCGATCACTTCCGGCAGTCCCGGCGCCCAGGTCATCTGCTCGACGGCCCGGTGCTGATCGAGCCACTCGGACGCCTTCACGGTCTCCTTGGCGCCGATCGCGACCGGCGCGATGCGTGAATTGACGCTGGCGGCGGGCCAGAGCTCGCGCGTCGGCCCGTAGATGTACGAGTGACTCGGCATGTGCGCCCAGAAGTCCTCGCGCGTGACGGGCATCGCGTCCCCTTGTGGGGCAGCCGGCAGATCCACAACTTCGACCTCCGCTTCAAGCTTTTCGCGTGAGACGCTCATTGCCCCTCCTTGTCGAGGCGCCGCAGCAGGTCGGCGACGTCCTCGCCTGGCTGGCGGGACCTGTAGACGGCGACCTCGCGGTCGGCCTCGCGCCAGCGGCGCGCGCATGCGGTGGCCGCAGCCATTCCTGCCGTGTCGTGATCCGCGTAAATCGCGAGACAGTCCACGCCGTCGAGCACGGGGAAGCACTGCAGGTTTCGGCAGTCGACCGCTGCCCAGATGGGCGTGTAGAGGCGCGCGCACACCAGCGCGGTTTCGATGCCCTCGGTGATCGCGAGGCCGTACGTCACGCTCTCGTTCGGCCACAAGCGAATGACGCCCCCCTTCTTGCGGTGACCGGCGAGCAGCAGCTTGTCGCAGTCGGTGCCAGCCTTGCCGCGACCGTCGAGCGCGAGCCGCGTGAAGTGAAGCGACAGCGGCCGGTTGGTGGCGCCGTCGCTGATGCGGGCGCACAGCGAGGGAGGGTATCGGTCTGTCGCCTCGAGGAATCTCAGGTCAGAATCGGCAGGGGGTAGAACGCCGCCGCGGTGCTGGAGGTAGGTCGCCCCGAGGGTGCCATGCAGCGGTCGCGTGCGACGCCAGATATGCTCAGCCCGTTCGCTCCATTCGAGCGGGTCTGCGCTCGGCGCAGACGGTGCGACGAGCGGGCGGTGCTCGTAGTTCGCGGCTCTGGTGAATCCGCACCGATGGCAAAACTCGACTGTCCCGCGCTCGTCGACCTTGACCGCGAGCGCCTTGTCGCGAGGTCCCTTGTTGCAGACGGGGCAGCTCCCGCGCTTCTGGGTGCTCATGCGTGCCCCGCAGGTGCGGTCCGATAAAGCGTTGCCACGTCGCGCGCAGTGCGCTGCAGCCGGGTGTGCAGTTCACCGCGGAGTGCCAGCTCGGAGCTGCAGTCCGAGCACAGCATCATGTCGACCGTGATGCCGTCGCGGAATTTGGCACCTGCGCGCCTTGGGTGCGCGCCGAGCTTCCGCCCGCACCCGACACAACATCCAGAGTGCGGCGCCCGCAACATTAAAACTGTTGATTGGGTGGTGGGCCTGCGGCTATGATTTGAGCGGTTCATGTGTCACCTCGCGCCCCGGCCTGTTTTCGGCAGACCGGGGCGTTTCCTTTTGTGGCTACTCCGGCATCGCTGCGACGATTGCCGCGACCTGCTCCTCGACGGCGGCGCTGATCGCGCCTGCGCGAGTCTTTGACCATTCCTCGTCCTTCGCGCGCTCCGCGGCCATCACATCCGTGATGAAGCTGCCGATGTTCTCGCCCTGGTTGGTCGCCGCGGCCAACTTCTGCACTTGACCGACGACACCATCGATCACCGCGATCTGATCCGCGAGGCTGCGCCGGGCTGCTTTGAGCGCGGGGATATTGCGTGTGAACTGGGAGTGCAGCCCCCCGGCGTAGGCGAGGCGATTCGCCTCAGTCGGGGAGGTGGCGTAGGCGCTGGCGGCAGCCGTCACGCTAGGGTCGATTGCGACGGGGATGCCAGTCAAGGTGGGGATGCTCATGGGGTGTTCTCCGGGTTGAGAGGATGTTAGGAAGGAATTCGCGCGAGCAGCTCGGCCGCACGCTTCTCGATCTCGGCGCGGATGTGCTCGTGACGGGTGTTGATCCAGGCCACGCGCTCGCGCTCGGCGCTGCTCGCGAAATTGCTCGCGACTCGGTGGTCGGCGTTGAGCATCGCCTGCCAAAGCACCGAGTGCACGCCTTCCTCAATCTCGAGCTCGTCGTGCAGCCCGCGTAATTTCGCGGTTTGCTCGGCGTAATAGGCGCCGATCACGTTCGCGTGGGCGCTCTGGATATTGGCCGCGATGGCGGCAATCTCCTTGTTGAGTTCGGCTGCGTCGCCTTCGAGTTTCTTCTTCGCGGACTGCAGCGCACGCCACGTTGATCGAACCGTCTCAGCCTTCTCGCGGGTGCTTCGGTGGGGCGCCGAGATAACGGGAACTTTCTCGGCTGCCGCGATTGCTGCCGCGACGCGCTCCTCGTAGAGACGGTCCTCGTTGTCTGCCGCGGCCATGATCGCCTCGGCCGTGGTTAGTTCTTCTGCGATACGCTGCTCCTTCGCGCCATTCTCGCGTTGACGCTCGGCGAGCGGGTCCATCGTCGCTTTGACTGCTTTGAAGTTGGCCAGCGCGTCCGCGATGGCTTGGGAAATGGGGGTGGGGTTCATGATTGCCTCTGTGTTGTCAGGATCGAAAAGGTTAGGCAGCATGCTCGCGCGCTGAACGGTCGACGCGCCGCTCGGCGAGCCAAGCATCGAGATCGCGCACGTCGTAGCGCACGGAGCGTCCGAGTTTGAGAAATGGAGGGCCGGGAGTGCGGTGGCCGACGTGGCCGCGGCAGCGGTCCATGCGCAAGTAGGCAACACTCATTCCGATGTAGTGCGCGGCTTCCGTCTCGGCGAGCAGAGTCGGTCCCGGCATTGGTAAGTCTCCGTCAACAAAGAAGTGCGACGGGTTCTTACTGTATAGAACAGGGCGCGCATTGCACGCGCCAGCGCGGGTGTATCCGACAGAGAGAAATTACTTAGGGGGCAATATTCCCGCGGACTGCAGTATCGAGCGAATGTGCTTCGCGTCGTGTGGCGCGCCGTCTATCGCTCCGAGGATGGTGGTAATTCGTCCGGCGAGTTCGTGAGGAGGAACTCCCGCCGCAGTTAGGATTGCAGCCTCGGCAAGCACGCGCCCTCGATATGGTTCACCGCGACGCCGATTCGATTCCGCAGCCTTCTTTCCTGCGACCTTTGCGGTTTCGGCCTTCTTTACATAGCCGCGGTAGAGTTTATCCCGCGCTTCCATCATGCGATCGACGGGCCTCGGGACGATGTTGTCTTTGCGCGGGCGCCCGCGTCGCTTGCCTTCAGGCTCCCATTGAGCCGCATCCCACGGCCAGAGCGGCGGGGTGCGGATGATCTGCTTTGCCTGCTCGACCATCTTGCGGCGAGCCTCCGCTGCGGCGCGCTTTTTCGCTCGGGTCGTCACGACTGCATCAGTTTCGCGACCGCCTCGCGCTTCTGATCCGGCGCCAGGTGTGCGTATCTCAGCGTCATCGCCATCGATCCATGCCCGAGCAGCTCGCGCACGGTGTTGAGCGGTACACCGGCCTGCGCCAGTCGCGAGGCGAAATGGTGTCGCAGGTCATGCCATCGGAATTTGTCGATCTTCGCCCGCTCGAGCAGGCTGCCCCATGCCGTTTTGAAGCTGCTATCGATGCCGATGACGCGATCGCCGGCTGGCGCCTGGGCCTTCCACTTCTTCAGCACCTCGAGGGCCTCGTCATTGAGGGGGATGTGCCTCGTCTGCGCGCTCTTGGCCGTCGAGCCCTCAATGGTGATCTGCTTGCCCTTCATGTCGACATTCGCCCACCGGAGCGCGAGCAGCTCGCCGCGGCGCATCCCGGTGTTCATGCTGAGCAGGACGGCCGGCGTGAGGTGGTCGCCGAAGTAGGGGAGCGGCGGCAGCGTTTCCTGCTTGCGTTCCTTGCGCCAGCGGTTCGCGGACTCGCGGGCCTTGCGCATCTCTGCGTCGCGCTCGCTGAGAGCGTCCCTGAGCCGCCTCTCCTCGGCCGCATCCAGATATCGGACCTTCGGCGTGCGGTCGATCCTGGCGCGTTCCACGCGGCGCACGGGGTTCTCCGCGAGCTTGCCGAGCTTGACGGCGCGGGTGAGCACGGACGCCAGATAGTTCAGGTCCCGCAGGACGGTTCCGGTGGCTTTGCCCTTGGCAATGCGCTCGGTCTGCCAGCGCTCAACGGCCTCGGCCGTGATGCCGGTAAGGGGTTTCTCGTACCAGTGACCAAAGAGCGCCTTGAGCCGGTCGAGGTACGCATCGGCCCACTTCGGGCGCCGCGAGCGTGTCCAGGGTGCATACACCTCGTCGACGAACTTGCCGAGGGTGATGCCGTCCGCCCCGTCGAGTCCTTCAAGGGGAGGGCGCCCGTGCGCGACGTTGCCGAGTATCTTCTGGCAGCGCTCACGGGCCTCGTCGGGCGTGAACTGGCCGACCTTGCCGATGACCTGGATGCCGCTGCGGCCCCATCGGGCGTAGTAGGAGCGCGCCCCGCTCGGCTGCACGCGCAACGTGAAGCCGGGCAAGCGCGAGTCCGCGATGGTGAACGGCTTGGCGGCCGGCTGCGCCGCCTTCGTCGTGAGGAGCTTTGCCCCGATGATTGCCTTCATGCTACCCGGTCACTTGCGGACGTTTATAAACGCAAGTAGAGTATACAGCGGTAGCAATGCGTAGCAATTAGTAATTGAGGGTGTGTGTCACGAAACGCTGTAAAACGCGGTGTTTCGCGGGTGATAATGCGGAAGTCGCTGAATTGTCTGGGGATGCCGAAACAGGGCCGAAACGCCTTGCCAAGGTTGAGGTCGCGAGTTCGAGCCTCGTTTCCCGCTCCAAAATTCCTTACTGTATAGAGACTTGCGCAGCGAACCTGGATTCGCTCAGGGAATGTTTCCTGACACCGCGGCGGGCGGCCGCGCGGTAAACGGCGCGCGCCTCCCTGACGGCATTGTCGGGCTGCGCACGCGGTCGGGCAGCAGTATCTCGGCACGCAACACCCACCGGGTGTGCCCCCTTTTGATATGCCCGCGTCATGTCCGGGTGCGTGTGGGCCATCAACTCTTGCACCGCAGCGTATCGGGCAGCATGGGACTTACCCACTCCGCCGCCAGGGGTGCAGCCGGGCAAGGCCGGCGGTCGCCGTCCACTGAACGCGCCGCGCGTATGCCGCAGGCGGACGGGAGGACGGGGAGGCTCTTTGGAGTCAACATCGATCGCCTCGTTCGCACTGAGAAGATGCCGCGATACGCTGCACCGGTTCGTCACGAGGGGACAGCGCTGATGCGTCACCTCTTGTCGCTGCGGCTCCCGATAGCGCCGTTGTCGTTCAGCATGTCGATGGGCTCCGCGGGGGGGGCTGGTAGCGAGCGCCGGCGCGGCGCACAGATTCCCGGCGAACCTGCCCCGGGCAATTCCCCGGGGCAGTAGCGGTTCCCGCAATCGCATTGCGCGCAGATGGAGGCTTGCGTCCCGCAGCGGCGGTAGTGATAGAGCCGGTAGGTCGCCGGCGCCTCGAGCAGCCCCAAGATCCCCTTCCCGACGACGCTGGACAGCGCCGCGGCGGCGAGGCATAAAAGGGCTGGCAAAGCTGCCTCCGACGGCGCTGCGCACCGAGGGCCCGGGGTTCGACGCCAATCAAACTGCCCGGGCCGTCGTCTATGTGGGTCTCCTGCCTTCAGCATAGCCGAAATAGGCAAAAGCGCGTTCGGCGCACAAGCCGGCTACACTCGGGCAATGCAGCGCGCGATCGGCATCAGTGTTCACACTGGATGGGGAGCCTGCGTCGTCGTGGGAGGATCGCCTCGAAGGCCGGAGGTCATCGGCAACAAGGTGATCGAGCTACTGGGCGATGAGGAGCGTTCCTGCTATCACCGCGCCGCCACGATGAAACATGCATTAGCGCAAGAGTGGCTCGGGCACGTGCGTGCGAAGGCGCTAAACCAGGCACGAAGCGAACTCTCGCCTCTGCTGCACCAGCAGGTCCGCGTCGGCGCCATCGTCGCCAAGGAGGGCGTCCTTGCGGATCTGGACACAGCCCTCGCCACTCACCTGCGAATCCATTCGGCGGAAGGGTTCTTTTACCGCGACATCTTCCGCGACGCCTGTCAGTTCCCCTGTCACGTCATCCCTCCCGACTCGCTAGACATCGCACCAATGGGGAAAATCGCCACCAAACCATGGGGCCGGGACCAGAAACTTGCGGCGCTGGCCGCATGGCACATGATGAGTCAATGACCGCAATCGAGCCCCGGCGGCGAAATCTGTGCCCAGCATGACTGCCGGTCAGGCTGCACCGCTGCGGCGACGCTGACAAGAACGATAGAGAGAGCAGAAATCCGAAGCCGATGAGCGGAGGCGGACCCGAGCGCCGGAGAATTACGCGGTCATCCCAAAACCGCGTCCATTCCCAGAATCAGGCGGTTCCTGACCACCATTCACACCCCGAGGCCAGCACGATGGGCACATAGGAAAATCGCGGCTGCCGCGGCAGCGCTGCGTCCAGAAAAAAGAGAGGACATAGCCGATCAGCTTGCCGTGCAATCTCAGTCTCGTTCCACGTTGGCGCGAATGAAAGCACAGAAGCCGCTCTCATCGATCGTGCCGGCGGCAAGCTCGAGGGCCGCTTGCGCCGCCGCTTCCTCGCTCGCCGTGAAGCGATACCCGTTGAGTTCCAGAAAAAGCACGCCCACGACAAACCCAGTGCGCTTGTTGCCGTCGACGAAGGGGTGATTCTGGACGATGCCGGCCGTGTATTTCGCGGCGAGCTCGATGATGTCTGGGCTGCCGTAGGCGAGGTGGTTCAGCGGTCTGCCAAGCGCGGAATGGAGCAACGACTCGTCACGCACGCCCGCGGCGCCGCCATGCTCGGCGAGTTGCCGATCGTGGATCGCGACTACCAGGTCATCCTCGACCCAGACCGGCCCGGTCATTGGGATAGCGCGTGAAGCGTGTTCCTATAGCGCGCCATGATCTCCTCGGCTTTCGCCATCTTTTTCTCGAAGGATGGATCGAAGCGAGTGAGACGGTAGGTGTTGTTCGGCCCCTCGAGGAGAAAAACGTCCTCCCCCTCGCCAGCACGGAGATGGCTCAGCACTTCCTTCGGGAGCACGAGCCCGAGCGAATTACCGACCTTCCGAATCTTGAGCGCGACCATAATTCACCTCTTGCTTTGTCGGCGCCTCAACACCACCAGAGCGCCGTCGCAATTCCTCTGGGGCAGCTAGGCATCCCGCAGGTTCGATATGTACCCACAATAGTAATAACGATCGCCGGAATCAAGCGGGCCCAGTCCGAAATGGCAATCCTGGAAGGTGGAGAGTGGGCCATCCGACGCCCGCCAGCGGGTTGCCGCCGCAGGTTTCAGGATGCCCTCGCCGAACCCGGTGTGGACCTTGGACGGCGCCGCCATGGCGAAAGGCCCTGCGGAATCAAGGAGAGGGAGCGCGAGCTCGAGCCTCGTTTCCCGCTCTAAAATTTCCTCCTTTCCAAAGACTTGCGCAGAAAACCTGTTCCCGTTCAGGGAATTCTCAGGGAATTTTTCTGACCCAGCGGTGAGGCCGTCATGTCACCGGCGGCGCGCCGCTACGGCTGGCGCGCTCGCTCGGCGCGACCCGTCTGCTGTCGCTCTTTCTGATGCTCGAGGCATTGGCGGTCACCGTCCTTTTTGCTGATCGAAGTCTCGCGATCGTGCTGCTGCTCTATGTCACGCTCGATTTTATCGACGACATCTGGGATCCGGTCGCCTTGGCGCGCCTGCAGCTGCTTCTGCCCTCGACCCATCGGGCCACCATCGTCGCCGCGGTGCAGGAATTCAGCGCGCTGATGCAGCTGGCGGCACTCGGCGGGTTCGCGCTGCTCCTGGGACAGAACAGCGAGGCGCTCGAGGCGGCGACCCCGAACCTGGTGGAGGCCTTTTCCGGGCACGCGCCGCCGCCTGCACAGCTGCCCGCGCAGTTCCTGGGGCTCCCAGTTCCGGATCTGGCCATCGTCCTGTTCATCGCCGTCGGCCTTCTGGCGTTGCCGTTCATCGTGGCATCCGGCCGCGCAGAGCGAGCTGCGAAATGGGAGGCGGCGGGGAGGTGACGGCCGCGATGCTGCGATGTTTGACGGGCCGCTGGAACAACCGCGGCGAGGTGCTGTGCCCCTTGAGGCGCAGCGGGACGGAAGGCGTGAGACCGATGCTTGCCACCCGCGCCGAGCCCGTCGGTTCGTGAACGCCGTTTCGACTCAGCGCGAATTCCTTCCCCTCCACCGCGAATGACTCACCCTGCGCGCTGGCACGCGTGTCATTCGGATTCGGGCTTGCGCTGTGCCGCGGCAATGGCCTCCTGGACCTGACCGCTCGCCTGCGCGATGGCATCGGCAATGCACTCCGGGGCATTCTTCTCCTCGAGCGGATAGAGCTTGTCGAGCTGCTCGCAGGCGAGACGCGCGACCTCTTTGACGCGCTCCTCGAGTGCGAGGGCGCCTGCGTGGCTGGACAGGTCGAGGTCGGCATAGCTGACGCGATGCGTCAGCGTCACTCGCTCCATGGGGGCGCCGATGGTGGAGTGGCCAAGAGTCTCGGTGGTCAGTACACCGGCGGAAACGACGATGGCTTTCAGTGCAGTGTCGGCTCGCGCGATGGGCGCGAGACACACGGCGGCCGCGACGGCGGCGATCACCCGGGGATGGAACCTGATCATGGCGGCACCTCTTCGGACGGTCACGAAACGGCGTCATCTCCGGCCATGGTAGAGATCAGCCCGCCACCGTAAATAGGAGCATTCCGAACCCGCAGCGGTATCGGGGGCTGGGGGGATGATGGCCGGTCAGCGGTGTCTCCTGCGCACAGCGGGGCAGCGGAGGGGGCTCTCGAGGTCGCGGAGTCGGCGCCCGACCGCGTCAGGCGCGTCGCGGGGAGTGGTTTCCCGGGAGTGGCGAAAGTGGCCACAGTGTCCACAGTAGCGTCTACTGAAGCAGCCAGATGGCGCCTCCGTAGGCCGCCAGGATCAGCAGGCTCTCCGGTCGCCAGAGGCCTACCGACTTGCCACGCGGCCTAAGCAGACGCAGGACGGCGAGTGCGATGGTTGCGATGGCGAGCAGCAAGCCGATGACGTTCTGCGGGGCGGCATGGACCAGGACGGAACCGGTGGGGGAGGCGAGATCCATGGGCAGAAAAATGCACATATTAAATGCGTTGCTGCCGAACAGGTTCGCGACGGCGAGGTCGGTTGCACCCAATCGGACCGCCGCCACGGTTGCCACCCCTTCGGGAAGCGACGTGGTGAGTCCTACCAGGGCGGTGCCGACGAAAGTCTCATCGAGGCCACTGGTGCGCGAGATGCCCTCTGCGGCGAGCACGAGCACGGGTGCGCTCAGCGCGAGCACGACCGTGCTGAGGGAAAACCCTACCATCGCTTTGCGCAGAACGACGCGGCGTGTAGTGCCGAGCGCGAGTTGTTCAGGGGGCGCCGCTTCCGGCTGCTCTGCCCGCACGGCCCGCATCCCGATCAGATACAGCAGCACGATCGCGATGCTGCTCGCGTCGGCCCGCCCGATCGCGAGCCAGCCATGCGAGGCAATGGCGGCACCGGCGATGGCCGTGAGCAGGATCGCCAATGCGCCCACCATGATGTGTTCACGGGAGATCCCATCGAGGAGCCGACGGCGCGCATAGGCGAGGTCGAGCGCCGCCAGAATCGACATGTTGGCGAGCGATGAACCGACCAGATCACCGATGCCGAGGTTCGGCGTGCGCAGGGCGCTGGAGTACACGTCGGTGATGAGCTCCGGCAGCGAAGTGCTGGCGGCGAGCAGGAGCATGCCGATCCAAAGACGGCCGAGGACGCTTGCGCCGGCCAGGACGTCCGCATGATGAACGAGTCGCGATCCGCCGCGGTAGACCAGCACTCCCATCAGCACGAAGAGTGCAGCCGGCAGTGCGGGGCCGTGTCGGATGAGCGCTAAGAGCAGGGCGGATCGCATCGGGGATCAGTGCGGGCCGGCGCTTGGGTCGCACGCTAGCCGGGGATACCGTGATGCTTGGTCGGTCCGCTGTGCTCGGTGTCGATGTCCACCTGCAATGCCTTCAGTGCGAGCTGAACCTCTCTTTGCAGATCTTCGTATGGACCGGGCATCCCCTCCTCGGTGGCAACATCGCGCTCGGCGGCGTCATACGCCCATTGATACAGGAGTTGCAGCTTCTCACCCTGCGTCAGGTGAGGATCCAGCACGAGCGTGCGCGGTGAGGAAAACGTCGAATGCGCTGTGGGCAGAGGGGCACCTGCGTTGTGCCGAAGCGGCGTGTGTGGTGCGCTCATGATGTTGCTCCGGCGGCAGAACAGTGGAGGTCGGTGGGGTTGCTCGCGCTCGATGTGCCGCGCAGCGCGGTCGGGGCGCCGCCGGCCGCCGGTCATGGGGGAACGAGGGGCGCGCCCGATTCAATGCCGACGAATTCGGTGGTCGGACTGTCGTTCGATACGAGGGTCTTGATGCCCTCGACACGTTCATCTCGCACGTCGACCATGAGAAGCACCTTGCCGTCCTTTTCGATGGCGATGTGGAACTTCTGCAGATGTGAACTCGGCACGGACGCGCCGCCGAGGAGGGTCATCAAGCCGCTCACGCTGGCGCCGAGTAGGGCAAAGAGCGCGATCGCGCCGCCGCCGAGCGCGAAGCCGAGGTCCTCGAAGGTCAGGACCACCAGTCCGGCGAGGGCGCCGAGTGCTCCGCCGGCGGCGAGCCCACGGGCGAGCCCGGGTAGCGCGTCGGTCCGGTCGACGCCCGCGGGCGGTAGGTCCTCCAGAGGGACGTCATGGCGGGCGATGACCATCAGGTTCGGATCGCCGATCCCGGCGTGGCGCAGTGCCGAGACCGCCCGGCGCGTGGTCTCGACATCCGGGGACAGGAAATAGAGGCGTTTCATCCGCAATCTCCGCACTGAGCGCGTCGATGCAACGACCGTATTCCGCCTGCCGACGGTCCGCATCAGGAGAACTACCCACGGATCGAGGGTCGAATGCTCTTTGTGCCGCGGCGCACCTGACTGTAGCCTCAACTGTGCCTTTGGCTGCGTCGCCGGAGAACCACCAGCG
>JAEHJW020006164.1_pt1 | contig 22076 bp, 33 predicted proteins | sample 9271431 | NCBI WGS metagenome assembly JAEHJW02 | reverse complement strand
TTACGTCTGATCAGCTCTGAGTGCTTCGCTTTTGGCTTCGCTTTTTTCGGCTCCCTGCGAGCCGCCGTCGGCGGCGCGGCGCAGGTAGCTCTCGTCGCTCGCCAGCAAATAGTGCTCCTGCGCGACCCGCTCGGTGTGGCCGACCCACTGCCGCACGACATGGGCCGGGTAGTCGCGCCTCAGCTCCGCATCCCGCGTCGCTCGCATGTTCGCCCAGGGCTTGGGCCAGAGCGCGACGCCGGCACGGGTTGCGATCCGGCCGAGCTGAGTTCGCAGATTGGACGCGCTCGACCGGTAGCGCGTGATGACAAAATCGGTCGCGGCCGGCTGCATGAGGGAAAACAGCTCTTCGAGCGGTCCGCGCAGCTCTGGAAAAAGCGGGATCACGCGGAACGCGGCGCCTTGCGCCTCGGTTTTGGGGCTTGGGACGCGGATGGTCGCGGGGCGACCCGCGTCGCCCCAGTCGATGTGCGCCCACGTGAGCGCCAGCGGCTCGGACGGCACGCGCAACGCCCCCCAACGCCCGAGCGCGATGAGCACACGCCACTGGGCGTCCGGAGCGGCCTCCATGAGCCGCAGGCACTCCCCGCCCGGGACGAGGAAGGCCCGATCCGGCGAGCCGCGGACGGTCACGGGGAGAGCGGCGAATGGGTTCTGCGTAATGAGCTTTTGACGTACGGCGCATGCCCAGAGGTCGCGGGCGACGCCGCAGCGCCGACGCACCGTCGCCTCGCGCAGGCCGGATTGGCGGAGAAAATCGCGGTAGCGCTCCGCGGCGGTTTCGTCGACGGCACGCAGATCGCACTCGCGGCCGAAATGAGCAAGGAGGGTCTTTAGGGCTGTCTGGTACGCGGCGCGGGTTGAGGGCTTGAGCTGGCGGCGGCTGAAGATGTCTTGCGCGAAGTCGGCGAGTGTGGTGACTGCCGGTGCGTCCGCGAGCGAGCAGCGACGGAGGCGATCTGCGAACTGTTTTCCGACCTGGCTTACCCAAGCGGCGCACCGTGGCGGCATGGGAAGGCCGAGGCGCTGGGTGGAGATGATTTCCTCGACAAGGGAGCGAATCTGCTCGCCGTCGCGGCGCGAACACTTGCCGAGCCGGAGCGTGCGCTTGCGGCCGTCAGAGGCAATGAACGAAATCCAGTAGCGCCCGCCAGGGCGCCGAACCAGCGAGGCGATGCGACACCTCCAGCGAAAAGATTTGAAATCTCAAATTTGAAATTTGAAATCTCAACCTACAGACCATCCACCAGCGCCTGCAGATCGGCGAGCCGATACATCGGCCGCGACGAGAGACGCACAGGGCGCAGCTTACCGGCCCGGCGCAGGCGGTCAAGCGTGGCCGGGCTTACGCCGAGATGGTGAGCCGCCCGGATCCGGTCGAGCAGGAGCGGGGCTGAGACGTCCCGGGCGGCCGCTGGGTGCAGGCCGAGAGGCGTGGCGGCGATGGACCCGGGTCTCATGGGTCCTCCGCACTCGGCGCGCCGCCGTATTCGAGGAACGGAAGCTCGCGGCGCCGCCAGAGGCGCACCGCCGCGCCGATCTGCGCCGGGATCGGGAGGGTCAGGAGCGGCGAGCCGCGGTCAACCAATCGCACCTTTGGCCGCACACGCCAGACGGTGACCGAGGTGCAGTCGTCGGAAAAATGGGCGAGAGAGAGCGGCTTGGAGGGGCGGATGCATATCCAAGACGCCATGGGAGAAAGAGCGCACGGCTTGTCGGCCGCAGACCAGACGCCGCGGAAGCCGTTGAGGCGCAGCATGCGGACAAAATCAGCCGTCGATGGAGGCGCGGCGTCGAATGCGGCCTGCAGGCAGTAGCGGACGTAGATGGCGTCGGTCTTAGACACCGGGCACCCGCAGTTCGATCGCGCTCGGAGAGAGCCACTTGGGCTTGTGCGGAGGCACACGCCTCGCGTTCGGGCTGCCGCTGGCGTGGAGGGCGTGAAACGTCTCCCAAGCTCGCTCGATCTGACCGTCGTGGGATTCGATCTCGTGAACCTTGTCAGCTACCTGCACGAAGACAGTGCCGCGCCACGGCTTGAAGTCGCGCCAAGAAATAAACGCGGTAGCCTCGATCAGGCAGCCGAGCGAATACTCCCAGCCTTCCGCCAGGACGATGTGGGTGCAGCGGCGCAGGGCACGCAGATCGGCCATGAGCGTCGACCGGTAGTCGCAGCACTTCTCGCAGCTGCGCTTGTCGGGTGTGAGGGTCGGATCGTGCGGCTCGAAGCCCATGTGCGTGGCCCACGCGCGGAGGGACGCGGCGTGCTGCTGGACCGAGTGAAAGTCGTATCCGGTCATCGGGATCGAGATGTAGATGGTGTCTTTGGCGTCGTCGGATCCTCCCGGCGCATCGGCCTGCGGCGCGGAGAGTGGATCAACCGGCGGCCGATCGGGCGCTGGCTCGGGCGGATTTGCGGTTCGCTTTTTTACGTGCTTCTTTTTGGGCATAAAACCTCCTTGTAAAAAACTTTTTCTCGACGTGTGACGATAACGAATCGTGCCCAGGGGTACATTTCGGCGGCGACCTTGATTTTGACTCTCGCATCGTCGCGCCAGAAACCTTTAACCTCGTGAAACTCAAGGTGCCCATCCGCCAGCACCACTGTAAAATCAGGCGTGTAGCCGGTCGCCTTCGCGAGGCGGAGGCGGATCGGCTCGTAGGCGAACCAGGTGATATCGCCGGCCGTGAGGCGGCCGGAGAGCTCCTCCGAGTAAAGCTGCTCCCATCGGTTCATGCCGCGGACGCGTGCCGGCGCCGGGCTTGCCGGCGCCTTCGCCTCCGTGCGATGGGCGCGGCGTGCAAGCTCGGCGGCGATCTGCGCCCGGGCTCCCTCAGAAAGACGCGTGATGTCAATGGCCATCGGCGTCCCTCAGATGAATGACGACTAGACTGGTGACCTCGACTGGGGCGCCGTCCTGTGTCGCGTGGGTGTACTCCCAGACGACGTGGTCCCGCCATGGCTTGCCCGTGATGACGTGGAGCACACCGAGCTTCCACGGGACGTCGATAGCCAAAACGTGCCGTTCGATGATCGCGACGTCCTCCGGGCCCGGCGTGACTCCGCCCTCCCAGATCGAAGGGTCGGAAAGTTTGCCGGAGCGTAGCAGCTTGATCACGCGTGGCATCAGGACACGCTCCCTTGATCGCCGGATGTCGGCGGACCCGGCGCTTGGGTGGCCAGATCTGATCTCGCCTTCTTTGCTGCCTCGGCCATGGCCGCTGCGACTCGGTCGGCGTCGGCGGTCGAGACCTGCGGCCAGCGTGAGCGGGAAGCGGGCTTAAACGGCTCAGGAAGGCCCAGGCCGCGACAGGCCGACTGACGAGCCGCCTCGACAGCGCGGCGGACTGTGGCGCGGGATTCGACGTCGCGCTCGCGGCTGGATTTTGGCGGCGCCGTCGGCGGGGAGTGCCCCGACTTGAGCAGGTGCAGGATGAACCCGCTCGGGTTGACGATCTGGGCTGTGCGGGACTGGAGCCAGCAGCGCTCGATGGCCCGCGCGACGCGGTCCACGCCATGGGCCTTGAGAGTGTCCGCCAGGAACGGGATGGTCAGGCCAAGATCCGCGACGATCTGCGAGCCTGTGGCGCCCCCCACGCGAAGAGGCGTGATGCCCGCGACGAGCTCGGCAACGGCCGGAGGGGGCGCGGGAGGCGGGCTGCCAGGGCCAGGAAGGGGGCTCGGCGGGGCGCCACGCACGAGCAACTCGTCGATGAAGCCCTCGGGGTTGGGGATTGGCCGCTTTTGCGCCTCGCGCCAGCATTCGGCGATTGCCCACCAAACGCGGCCGAGGCCGAAGCGGCCGAGGACGCGCCTGACGAAGCGGTTGGTGAGGCCGAGTGCGTGGGCCAGGTTCGCCTCCTCGGGCGTCAGGACGGACACCAGGCGGGTGTACTCGATGAACTCGTCCTTGGTCATCGCGTAGATGTCGGGAGGTCCCGGCTTTGGCGGATCTGGGCCGTCTGTGGCCGTAAGGCCGTCGCTGTTGGTCTCAAGAGAAACAGCAGCAGCGCTGTTGTCTTGGTCCTGTTCAGGTGGTTGTTTGCTGCTGCTGTTCTTTGTAGTTGTCTTGGTAGTTGTAGTTGTTGTTGTGTCCCCCGAGTTCCTCGGGGTTCCGCAGGGCTCCCCAGGGTTCCCCAGGGCTCCGCAGGGCTCCGCAGGAGTGGCTGGCGTGCCACAGGGTTCACTCGCGTCGACTGATGTCGGCTGAGGCGTTGGATCGGGCTGCTCGCGCGACGGCTCGTCCGGCGCGAGATCGTCGCGCTCAGAGGGGCACGGAGGGTAGCGGCGCACGCGGCGCCCGGAGCGGTCTGCGGGCTGAAGGGCGAGATGGCCGCACACATGCCCAAAGGACTCGCCGCGGTGCGTGTAGCGCGCGACGAGACCCTCCTTTTCGAGCTCCGCCATGGCGGCGAGGAGCTCGTCCGGGTTGATGGTCAGGAGCGGGACGAGCTGGTGCCTGATCAGGTATGGATCCCAGGGGTGGTTGCCGTAGTCGTCGACGGCGCCGGTGAGACGCCAGAAAAGCCGCTCGGCGAGATGGCCGACGCGGTTGATGCGCCGCCCCCAGATGCAGCCGCTGTAGATGCGCCGGTATTGCCCGCGTGAAAAATCGAAGTCCATGGTGTTAAAAATCCTCCGTGAAAATGGGTTAGCTTTTTTCCGCTCGCTCCCAGGGCTGCGTGGGCGGACCTTCCCCCAGGTACACCGGGATCGTGTCGGTGAGCTCGTGGGCGAGCCACGCCGCGGCCGACTCGCAGGCGTCTGAGAAGCACTTTTCGACGATGTCGATTCCAAAATCGAGGCTGACCGTACCGAGATCGGTCGCGACCATGGGTCTCGCATAGATCTTGACAGGAGCCGAAAAATCCTTGTAGGGCTCGTGGTAGACCTCTAAGGTCGGCCCCTCGTCGAAGAGCTTGGGGCGCGGCTCGCGAGCTTCGGAGGGTGGCCCCTTCGGGTCGCTCGCGGCGCGGTCGGCGCAGAGCTTGTCCACCTCCCGGAGCCACGCGACCAGCTCACTGTAGCCGCTTGCGGCCGTCGCGTAGCCGTAGCGGAAGACGTGAAGCATCCGCTCCAGCTCCGTGCAACTGAACGCGGGCGCGGACTCACCCGGCTTGGCCGAGAGACGAAGTGCCCAGGAGAACGGCCAGCTTGGACGCAGCGTGCGCCGGGCGAGCTCCGCGGCTCCGGAAAACAGCCGCACGCGGCCTATACCGAACCAGACGACGAGATCGCCCTGCGGCGTGTCCGGGCTGCCCTGGGTGGCGCGTTTGCGCATGTCGGCCGCGTAACGGGCGAAGGCGGAGAATGTCGCGATGTCGACAGGGCCGCGGGGAATGTTTTGGCTTTCCATGTTTTGACCTCCACAAAAGAAAGAATGGAAAAAGCGGGACGCCCGCTGAGACTCACACCAACGCGGCGATGAGCAGGCAGACGGCTACAAAAAAGAGCGCGAAGAGAATCAGGAGCAGCGCGTCGATCTCGTCCCAGCTCATCGAGCGCTCAAAGTCCCCCTGGCCGACGACGACGCCGGGGCCGCGTGGCGCCGCCGGGTGCGGCGTGGCTGCCTGGATGGGAAAGCGGATTGGTGGAGCCGGGTCGGTGCCGGCAAAGCGGACCACCGAAGGAAGCTCAGGCGCGGGAAAACGTATCGTGGCCGGAGAGCTCGGGCCCGCGGGGAGGGCCGGACGCGGCCGCGGGAGTGGGGCGCTCGGACGCGAGGGAGACGGCCTGGGCGGCGCCGGAGGTGCGGCCGGAGGGGGTGCCGGCGGCGAGGAATTTTCGGGGAATGGCGAAAAATAGATGTCGGTCATGGTATTAAAGGACCTCCAAAAAAACGGCGCCCGGGGCGCCGGCCACAACGAGCGGCCGACGGGTTTATGTTGCGATCTTCTCCCCAGGCGCCGAGCGTTGGGCGCGGTGACGATTGCGCTCCATCGCGGCCGCTGCGGTCCGCTGGACCTGGCGCCGCAGATCGGCGATGGCGTCGGAAATGGCTGATGCGGCCCGCGCGGAGGCCGAGTCTTCGGCGCCCATGGCGCGGTCCAGAAATTCCAGGTCGTCTGCCAAGAGAACCAGTTCGCCGGCGAGTTTCTGCAGGTCGCTCACACGCCACTCCCGTTCTTGTAAATGACTTCGCCGGTGAGCATTTCGGACGCGGCGAGCAGCGCGTTAACGGACGCACGCTGGCTCTGGCGGAGGGCCAGAAGCTCGCGGGTCGCCAAAATGTCGATCAGGTCGCAGGCTGGAATGCGTGTTAATTTCTTGAGCTCCGCCAGCTTGCGGGCGGTGTCAGGCCGCACGCTGATCCCGGTGAAACGATGGCGTCGGATTGTTTCGTCACTTTTCGTCATGCGTTGTATCTTATCGGATGTGGGTGTGACTTGTCAAGACTAAACGTTACGAATTTGGTTTTATGGTGATTTACAGCTATAATGAACCGCGTCATGATTGCATGTATGGAAGACGCGAGGCAGATACAGGTGAAGGTGAGCGCGCAGGCTTACACGCAGATCGAGCACGAGTGCGAGCGACTCGGCATGACGAAGGTCGCGATGTTTTCGCGGCTGGTGGCGTGGTTCTCCGCGCAGGATGATGTGACACGCATGGCGGTGCTCGGGATGCTGCCGCCGTCGATCGCGCCGGACGTGGCCGCGGCGGCGCTGCGAAAAATCGCGGAGCGCCGAGAAAAAAAGTCCGCCGGATGAGCGGAAATTTCCGAGGCTCGTGACCGAATTTGAGATTTGAGAGACGTCAATTTGAGATTTGAAATTTGAAATTCTTTAAGGGGTAGCTATGGAAAAAGAACGATGTGAAAATTGTGGGCGTGAGCTCGGGAGGCTGGAAAACGACGTGTGGCGAGACTGCCGCGTCTGCCGCCCGTGCTGGGAGCATTTGTCGGGACGCACGGGGCAGGCGCCCAGCTTCTACGCGCCTCCTCCGGCTCCGCCCCCTTCGGGGCCTTCGGTCGGGGCCGTAGTGGGGAGCTACGTGCAGGGCTACCTGTGCCTGATCGGCTTTTTGGTGTCGGGCGTGCTCTTTGCGGTCGGCGCCGCGGCGGTGTATGAGGGCGCGTGGCTGGCGATCCTGTGGGAGCTCGCGACCGGCGCGGTCATGGCGATGTCGATCTACGGGATGTACCGGGCGATCCAGATGAGTAAGCCGCGTCGGCCGGAAAAATCTTGACTTTAAGCGACGGCTGTAATATAATACGGGCATGGACATGGATGAGTACCTTTCGATCCCGCAGGCGGCCGCGGAACTCGGGCGGACCCGGCAGACGGTCTGGAGACACGTGCGGCTGGGAAGGTTGAGGGCCGTGCGGATCGGCCACGGGTTTGTGGTCGAGCGGCGTGAGCTGGCGGCGTTACGCGGGCTTAAGCCCGGCCGGCAAGTGCAGAAAAATTGAGGGATCGGGGCGAGATTGGGAGCGACGAAAAGGCGGAATTTATGTGCAACTACGTCGTTCGGTCGGTCGAATATCACTTCGTGGCTGGAGGCTGGTGCCAGAGGGACCACACCTGCGACGCCGATGTAATCCAGGCGCCCTCCCCGCGGAGGGCCGCGAGCGCGTACCTCGCATCGCGTGATTTTCCTGGCGACGGCCGGTACAAGATTCTGGTTTCGGTTCAGACGCATCGGAGCGTTGTGGTCTTCGAGTTTACGCATCCGCAGGCGCGACGCCTAAAACTCGCCGCGGGCCGCGCCAGGAAAATGCAGAAAAATCGTAATTTGGAATCCGAGAATCTGAAATCTCAAATTTGAAATTTCAAATCCCGGTCCCCCTCCACGAACCCGGCGGCGAGCCAAATGAGAGGCTGCCGCCGGGATGTTTTTTTTAGGCTGCGGAGCTCGCGAGCTCCAGGAGTGCCCGGCGCTCGCGCGGAAAATAGCCGGCCGGAACGATGGCCACCAGCATGTTGTGGACCGCGGCCGCGACGCACGGGGGGAGCTGGTAGATCGGGGCTGGGAACTGGTCCCAGGCCTCTAGCTTAGCCACGCAGGTGTCGCGGTGCGTCACCTCATACCGGATCCCGAGGCCAAATTTTTCGTTGAAGTAGATGATGTGCGGCCCGCAATGGATGAGCGGGACTGTTTTCTCATCGCGTGGGATCGGGACCTGCGAGCGGAGCTCTGGCGCGATGTCGGGGAACTGGGAAAACAGATCGTAAAGTTGGCTTGTCATGATGACCTCCAGCAAAAAAAGAAAATGACTACGAGCGGCCCGGAAACGCCCGGGGCCGCGTGGGTTTTGCTTAGGACACGGCCTCAAGGAAGGCCGCGTGGCGCCGGGGTGATGGGCGGCCGGCGACGTAGTTGACGACGGCGAGAGCGCGCCAGTCGTTGGCGAGCTTAAGCTTGCGGAGGGTCTCGCGGAATTCGCCGCGGGTGGACCAACTGACCTGCCGGGCTGAGCAGCCGGAAGGGAGGGTAACAGAGCCTGAATCGATCGTGCACATGGGGATCTCCTGAAAAAGTAAGAGCCGCCGCCGGGGCTTGCACCCGGGCGCCGCTGGAGGCGGGGTACTCGTGTCACTCACTCCTCAATCTCGACGCCGTTTTTCTTTCCCCATTCGCGAAGCTTCGGCAACAGCTCCGTATCAAAGCGCTCGCTGATAGAGTCCTTCGGCTCGTCTAGCAGCTGACCTAGTTTGAAGCGTTTCTCTTTCGGTGAATCTTCGCTGGCTTTCGACCACTTGCCACCCTCAAGCATCTCGTACTCCCCAAAACAATCGCCTTCCCATTCAAAAAAGCCGTCGTCCGGATTGGGAGAAAATATGCTGTTGTCCTCGTCGAGAGTTATTGGGTGGGGCACCCTCTGGAAGTGCTCCGCCTCTGGCAGACACCTGGAAGCCTCCTCTCCGGTTGTGACTTCGCCGTCGGGCCAGACGCGAAAATAGTGCCAGTTGCCGGAGGTTCCTCTAAGGATTGATTCTTGCCATTTCGAATACCTATCGCGGATGACCTCCGCACTAATTGTGGCTCGTCGGACTTGTTCGATGTTCATGACATTACTCCTAAAACAAATGACTGCTGGCCCGCGAGGAACCTCGCTGCCGGCCAACGATCTAAGTATAGTCTATTACGTTACCGATGTCAAGTATATTCTTCCAGAATTTTGAGATTTTTTTCTCGGCGCGGGACGGTCGGGACGCGGTGGGCGGGATTTGAGATTTGGAATCTGAGATTTGAGATTTCAAATTTGAAATTTCAGATTCCCGGCGGCGGACGGGATAGTAATGGATGTGAGGATGCTTTCGCTCATGCTCGCTGCTCTCGGCTTGATTTTGCTCGCTCCGCTGGCGTTTGAGGGGTGCGGCTACGCGCCGCCCACGCTCGCGCCGGCGGCTGTGCCGGCGGCGTCTGCACCGCTGGTTTTGGCTGTAAAAAAGCCGATTTTGGCTGCAAAAGAAGACAATTTGGCCGCGCGGGCTCAACTTGCCGCGATGCCGCTGTCCCCTCCGCCCCAGGTCGCCGTCGCACGGGATGCGACGCAGGCGATCCTCGTGCGGCAGGCTGGCTATCTGGCCGAGGCGAGCCACCAGGTGACGCTGGCTGTCCCGGCCGCGGCTGCTGCGGACAAGGCCGCGCGGACGAACGCCGCGACGGCCGAAAGGTGGCGAAAGAGGTATGAGCAGCTCCGCCAGGCGCAGGTGCAGTGGGCGCTCTGGTCAGCGACGGCTGCGGGAGGGCTGTGCGTGCTGCTCGGGATCTTGCTGGCGGTCTTCACCGCGGACAAGGTAGAGGGTGCCGCGCTCGGGGTCTGCGGCGGAGCACTCGTCGCGCTGGCGTGGTTTGCGGCGGCGCATGTGTTCCTGGTGGAGCTCATGGGGATCGGAGCGGTCGCGGCGTTGGCAATCTGGATGTTTGTGGGACGGCACCATGCCGCGGTCGTTGCCGCGGCTGCGGCCGGACCGAAAAAGGAGAACGCATGACTATTATTTTGGTAATACTGGCCCTGCTCGTTGGGCTGGCTGGAGGGGTGGCGCTGGCGACCTTCATTGATTCGCAGCTCTCGAAAATGAGCTTTGGCAAACAGTTTTCGGCCGAGAGCACGCAGGCGATCTCGGACCTGAAGACTGCGCTGACGTCCGTCGAGGCGAAGGTCGAGTCGCTGCTGCACATCACGACGGCCGGCACGACGGGAACCACAGGAACGACTGGCCCTAAATCCTGAGAGGGACAATGAGCACGCAGATCAGCGATTTCATTAAATCGAACCTTTTTGCGCTCATCAATCTGGTGACGCTGATTGTCGGCCTTGGTTTTTTCGCCGGGGCGGTCCAAAGCGCGGTCGAGACGCAGAACGCGGAGATCCAGCGGATGCGGCAGGACATGCGGTCTGTGCGGTCGCTGGCGGGTGAGACGTCGCAGAACACGGCCGACATCCGCAGGCTGCGGGGTGCGGACTCGTCGATCCAGTCCGAGCTGCTCACGATCTCCGAGCAGATCAGCTCGATGGACCAGTGGGTCAAGGATCACCAGACGGGAGGAGGTGGGTGATGTGGAACCACCTGGTGAGTTCAGCCTCGGGGATCGGGGTGGTTGTGGGCGCGATTTACACGTGCCTGAGCACGTTTTGGGCCGTCAAAAAGCACCTGGAGTGCCGGAAGCTCAGGCGAAAGATCGCGGGAGCTGCCGCGTCCGAGCAGCTTCGGCGCGCGGGCGGCAAACCCGGGAGTTGAGATTTTTCGGAGCTGGGGGGAAAATAGCCCCATGTCAAAAGCCAGTCCTTCCGCTACCGTTCCGCCGCCAACTGCTAAGCTAAAACACGCACCCGAGGGACCACGCGGTGAGCCGCTGGATGCGGAAATATTAAAATTCTGCTACTCCGTCGCCGAGCAGGTCGCCCGCACGATCCGCTTTCCCGATGCGCAGTGCAAGGAGGACTGCATCGGATCGGCGGCCCTGCACGTCTATGCGGTGCTGGGAAAATGGGACCCGACGCGAGGCTACAAGCTCCGGACGTTTGCATTTATGGTCGCCCGTCAGCGGATGTTCCGCTTCGTCGCGGCCGAGGTGCGCGGACGAGCCATGGCACGCATCCGGGAGCCGCAGCCGGCACTCGCCCAGATCACACGGATTGCCCGCCAGACGCAGGGGTGGGGGACGGCGCCGCCACCATGCTGCAAAAAATGCCGGGAAGCCGTCAAGCAGTCGCTGCGGAGGCAACTGGCGGCGATCACGCGGGCCGCGGACGCGGCGGATGGAGACGACGCGTACTCGATCTGGGCTCGGCGAATTATTATTTTGCAGCACAAGCTCCTGACCGGTGAGGACTATGAAACTCACCCACGTTCGTAAAGCGAAATTCCTGAAGGCGCTCGCCCGCACGGGGGTGGTCACGACAGCTTGCCGCGCCGCAGGGTGCGGCCGCAACACGCTCTACACGCATCGGGGAATTGACCCCGAGTTCGCGGCGGCGTGGGACGAAGCGGCCGAGATGGCCGCGGACCGGCTGGAAAAAGAGGCGTGGCGCCGTGCGACCGGGTACTCGGAGCCTGTGTTCAACAAGGAGGGAGAAAAGGTCGGGCGGCAAAAAAAATACTCAGATGCACTTTTAATACTTTTATTGCGGGCGGCGCGGCCGGAGAAGTTCCGGGAGCGCAGCGAAGTCCGGCATGATGGACGCCAGACCGTGGTGGTGCTGCGCGGGGATCCTCCGCGTGCGCCGCCGGACGAGATCGATGACGGGAGCGCAAAGTGAGCACAGCGGGAGCGGCTTTGGCGCCGGGGATTTCCCAGGCGATGGAGCTGCGCGGGGCGGCTGCGGACTTGTTTCGGTTGAAATCGCGTGAAATCCTCATTGAAGGGCCAGCCGGGACGGGGAAGACAACCGCGGTCTGCTTGCGGGCTCTCCAGCTCGCCGAACGATTCCCTGGCAGCCGGGTGCTGCTGGTACGCAAAACACGCGCGAGCATGACGCAGAGCGTGCTGGTGACGCTGGAGGGGTTTCCCTTTGAGCGGTCGGCCGTGAGCCGCGAGCACCGGGCGTCGTACCGGCTCGCCGGCGGAAGCGAGATTGTGATCGCGGGGCTCGACAACCCGGACCGGATCATGTCGAGCCAATATGACCTGATCTGCGCCTACGAATCGACCGAGCTCAATGTGGATGACTGGGAAAAGCTTGTCACCCGCCTGCGAAATGACGTGATGCCGTGGCAGCAGGCGATTGCGGACTGCAACCCGTCGGCGCCGAGCCACTGGCTCAACCAGCGAGCGGCTGCCGGCACCATGCGGAGGCTGAGATCATCCCACCGCGACAATCCGGCACTCTGGCGCGACGGAAGCTGGACGCCGATGGGCGCGGAATACATTCGGCGGCTGGAGGGGCTCACCGGCGTGCGGCGGCAGCGGCTGCTGGAGGGATTGTGGGCTGCGGCCGAAGGGCTCGTGTATCCCGAGCTGGCCACGGCGACCTTTGGGAGCGGGCCTGATGGGGCAGGGATCCCTGAGGGGGTCGCTCGCGTGGCCGCAGGTGTCGATTGGGGATTTTCTGACCCGACGGCCGTGGTGGTCGGCGTGCTGGGACATGACGGAGTGCTGCGGATCGTCGAGGAAGTCTACGAGGTCGGGCTCGCGATTGATCTGCTCGCGGTGCGGGTGCGGCAGCTTGTGGAGAAATGGAAGATCGAGGCGCTCTTTTGCGACCCGTCGCGGGCCGACCTGATCGCCCAGCTGCGGCGCCTGGGAGCGCCGGCGCGGCCGAACCAGGTGCGGCAGATCGAGACTGGGATCGCGATGGTGCAGCAGCGGCTGGCACGTGGGCTGCTGGCGGTGAGCGGCGCGTGTGTGAATCTGCTCCGGGAGTCGGCTGAGTATCAGTACGCACTCGACCGTGGCGGGAAACCAAAGAGTGTTCCGCTGGACGCGAGCAATCACGCGATGGACTCGCTGCGGTACCTGGTGAGTGGGATCGACTACGGGCGAGCGCTTGGGCCCTCGGCGCCGCCAGCCCCGGAACGCGAGCCGGAAAAAAAGTCCAGAGACTTCTGGCAGATGGCGTGGGGCGAATGAGGCGCCGGTACGCTCGCGTCTAGTAATGGGCATGGAAGACCGGAAAAAATCTGGGATGTGGCAGCCGTTCGGCTCGCTGGGAGTGGGTGCGATTGCGGGCCATGCGATCCCCGACGATGGCAGGCTTTGGGCGGCGTGGCTGACGAACGATGTGGTGTACACCGCATGCACGCGGAACGCGCTCGCCGTGGCGTCGCTGCCGTGGAGGTTGTTTCGGCGCCGCCGAGCGGGTTCGGCCCGGGCGCCGGTGAAGAGTGCGGAGCGGGCACGGCTGCGGGCCAAGGCGTCGGCGTCGGCTGCGATCCAGACCGCGGACGAGCTCGAAGAGCTTTCGGACCATCCGCTGCTGGACCTCATTGCCGGGCCGAGCGAGACGCGGGCGGAGCTGGGGGCGAAAAAAGATGACGCCGGGCCTGAACGCCTGGGGGGCTGGCAGCTCTGGTACATGACGGCGATCATGCTCGACGTGTTCGGCGGCGCGTACTGGCGCATCGTGCCGGGAAGGCTGGGACTGCCCGCCGAGATCCGCCTCCTGCCGACGATGTACCTGGAGACGCTGCGCGACGACCATTCGCGCGTGCGGGCCTACCTGTACACGCCGCCCCTGGTCGAGGGGAAGCAGCAGCAGATCGAGATTGACGCGAGTGAAATGCTGGCGTTCCGGTTTCCGTCGATTGAGGATCCCTGGGGTGGTCGGCAGAGCCCGCTGCGGAGCGCGTACAGCGCGGCGCAACTGGCGATGAAGTATGGCGACTACCAGAATGCGATCTTCGAGAACCGCGCGCGGATCGATGGGACGTTTATTCCGAAGGAAATCATCTCGAGCGAGGAAGCGGATCGGGCGGAGCAGCTCTGGAATCAAAAGTTTGGCCGCACCGGGAACGGCCGCGTTCGGGTTGCGACGCAGCCGGGCACGTTTGTGCCGACGCAGTACTCGCCTCAGGATCTGGGCGAGCTGAAGATCGCGCAGGACGCCCTGAAAAGAGTTTGTGATGCTTATGGTCTGCCGGAGGCGCTGCTCTCGAAGGAGGCCACGTATGCGAACATGTCGGCGAGCCTGCATCTGCATGCGCTCTCGGCCGTGAAGCCGCGGGTCGAGCTGCTGGAGAGTGAGATCAACCGGCGGCTGGTGCCGATGTACGGGGACGACCTGATCTTTGCCGCGGACAATCCTGTGCCGGCCGAAGAGGCCGTGAAGCTGCAGCGCACGCAGATCGCATTGCAAGCCGGAATTATCACCGCCAATGAAGGGCGTGCCGCTTTGGGCTTCGATAGGATTGAGGCTGAGGGCGCCGACGAGCTGCCGAGCGATGCGGCTGACGCGGCCAGTGAGGTCTCGGATGAAGGCGTTGAGTCGCCGGAGGCAGGCGGCGCCGCGGGTGAGCCGGACGTGCCATCCCAGCCGCCGATGCCGCAGACGCCTGGGCAAAACGCGCCGCCAGAAGCGGGTGCGGCGCAGGAGCCGGCGAAACTGATGGTGGATATTAACCAGCGCGTGGCAAGTGGGACGCTGGAGCGGTCGGTGGCGATCCGCCTGGCTGCGATGATTTTGCAGACGACGGAATTGGACGCGAAAAGTTTTGTCGGCCATCCAACCAAGGACGTGCCGAGCCAGATCACGCCGGTGCCTGAGCAGCCGGGCGTGGAGAGCTTGCCCGGCGAAAAGGAGCTCACAGCCGCGGCGACAGCTTATCTCGAACAGCAGCGGCAGGGACTGGAGCAGTTGCTGGCGGCGTTTCAGGGAGGGCCTGCGGCGTGGCCGGCGCTGGGAGCGGGGATGCCGGACGTGGCTACGGCTCAGGCGCATGTCAGATCAAGCACTTGGTGGGGGCCGTTCGGGACGTGGATGGGGGCGAGCTCGGGGTGGTCGCCAGACCAGCAGGGGCTCGCTGCGGCGTATCTGCTCGGCCTCTTCGACCGCGAGCAGGGAGCTGCGGCAGAGATGCTGCGCGACCCGGAGAATGCTCTCGCCGCCCAGGTGGCGAAAAACGTTGCCGATGTTTTTGGCGTGCAGGCGCAGAAGCTGCGCGAGTCGATGGAAGCGGCCGCATTGGCCGCGGTGCGCCGAGCTCGCATGCTCTGGAGCGGGGTGATTGCCGCGACCACGATGCGGAAGGTTGGCGCGTCGATTCAGGGGCTCTCGGCCGCGGAGGTGAGCGCGAAGGCGAAAGAGATCGTGGACGAAGTGTTTGCTGATGCGACGCTGCGGGCACGCGAGATCGCGTCGGAAGAGCTTTTCCGCACGCAGTCGATTGCGGAGCGGGCGAGCGCTCGCGTGAGCTACCAGATACAGAAAGTAATCTGGGTGACGGCGGGAGATGAAAAAGTCTGCCCGGTCTGCGGCGCGCTCGATGGACACGCGGAAGAGATTGATGAGGCGTTTCAGACGGCGCTGGGGCCGATGGACACGCCCCCGGCGCACGTGAATTGCCGGTGCCGGCTCTGGTACGTGACGATCAGCGGCCGTCTCCTCGATGTGCAGCAGCGGGGGGGCGAAGGCGGCGCGCCGTCGTCGGCCTTGATTTTGTGATATTTTCAATAGGAGCGTGAAATGGAAATGGAAAATCTGGTCAAGGGCGGCATGGCCGCCGGCATTCTTGAGCACAGCGGAGATGAGGTGGTGCATGTGATCAGCTCGGGGACGCTCGACCGCGATAATGAGGTGGTGCACCCGGAGGGTCTCCGGCGTGGGAATCACGCGGGGATGACGGTCTTTTACAACCACGACACGAGCCAGCCGATTGGCGTGTGCCGGTGGGTGAAGCCGCATGGGGACAAGGTGCTGGCCAAGACGAAGCTGACCGACCGCACAGAATTCGCACGCGATATTAAATCGCTCGTGCAGGATGGGGTTCTCAGATCGTTTTCGATTGGGTTTCGGTCGATGGGCAATGATGGTCCCCCGACGCAGCAGGAGCTCAAGGGACGCCCGGAATGGGCCGGGGCGAGGAGGGTTTTTCGAGACTGGGACCTCCACGAATACAGCGTGGTCGGCGTGCCGGCGAACCCGGACGCGATTGTGTTGGCTGAGGGTAAGGGCTTGATCTCGCCGGCGACGGCGCTGATTCTAAAAGGGCCGGCGCCTGCTGCGGACGGCGACGATCTGACTAAAGGAGGGGCGATTGAGCTCAACCGCGACGCGGTCGCGTGGGCCCGGGCGCAGATCGCGGCCGGAAAAATTGATCGCGACACGCCGTGGAGCTGGGCGCCTGCGGACGCGCATCGCTGGCTGAGCATGTGTGACGGGGACTGGAAAAAGTACGGGAAGATGTTTTTAGGCAAGAGGACCGGGTCAAACCCGGAGACGCAGTCGGCTTGGGCGTTCCCGGTTGGCCACGCTGGGAAGGTTTACCTGAGCGGACTGAGGGCGGCGCTCACGCGGGCGGCGCAGTACCAGTACGCGGAGATCGAGGACGCCGCACGCAAGCTCTACGAGGAAGCGGCGAAGAAATCGGCCAATCCCGCCGAGGTGAAGGAATTGATTGCGCGGCTCGCCGCTGAGCGCCTAAAACGAATTTGAGATTTGAGATTTCAAATTTGAGATTTCAGAGGCCCACGGCTTCGACGTAGGCTGCGTGGCGCCGGGCCGTCCAGCGGCCGACGGCGTAATTGAGCACCGCGAGCGCTTGCCAGTTGTTTTGCAGTTTGAGCTGCCGCAGGAGGGACCGGAATTCACCGCGAGTGCTCCACGTGACCTGGAGGGTTGCACATCCGGATGGGAGGGAAACGGAACCTGAATCGATCGTACGCATGAGAAGCTCCTTATGACTCAGCCAACAATCTCAGTATAGCACATTGCGTTACAGAAGTCAAGTAAATACCTCAAGGAATTTGAGATTTCAAATTTGAGATTTGAGACCCCGGTTGTGAGATTTCAAATTTGAAATTTCAAATGCGGCGCAGCCGCCTTGGCTAATAGTGGTTGGCGGCCGAAGCAGCGACCGGTGGCGGAGAACGACCCCGGCGAAAAGTGAGGAAGCCAGAGAAACATTTTTTTTAAGGACACGAAAATGAAAGTGAAATACACGGCCGGCAAGAACGCAGGCCAGACCGCCGAGATCGGCGATGAACAGGCGACGGCATTGATTGAGCAGGGGATGGCGGAAGCCGCGCCTGATCCCGTGGTGGAAGCGGGCGTGACGCAGCTCACGGAGACGGTCAAGGCGATGGTCAAGAGCCATGTCGAGGAATTGGAAGCTCGGCTCGTCAAGGGGCTCAACACCTCAATCGACAACGCGAAGATCACGGTCAAGAGCCGCCGATCTGACGACCCGACCGGCGGATTCAAGAATTTGGGCGAGTTTGCGCAGGCGGTGCGATTTAAAGCCTTGGGGCGCGGCGAAGATCCGCGGCTGAAACTTTTGAACGAGCAGTACAAGGCTGACGGGATGGATGAGTCGGTGCTCGCAGACGGCGGAGCACTCGTTCCAACCGAGTACTCGAACAAAATTTATCGCGACGTTCTCGAGCAGGATGTCCTGTTCGCCCGGTGTCGGCAGTATCCGATCAACCTAGGCAACTCGATCTTTGTGCCGGTGCGGAGCATTGCGGAACTGGGCGTGACGGCTGCGTCCGGCGGTTCGCTGGGTGCGTGGCTCGACGCCGACGGGGTCGCGATGACGCCGCAGAAACCGGTCTACACCCGCGTGCAGTTCGTGCTTAACCGGTGGGGGACGCTGCTGCCGGTGACCGATGAATTGCTGCAAGATAATAACGTGGCGCTCGGGCAGTACATCTTCCAGGAGGGCGCACTTGCGCTCTCGTGGGACCTGAACCAGGCGATCATCAACGGGACGGGGCTTGGACAGCCGACCGGGATCCTCGCGTCCAGCGCGCTCGTGTCGGTGCCCGCGGCCAGCGGCCAGGCGAATGACACGGTCGTCTACGCCAACCTGGTGTCGATGCTCTCGACGCTCTGGACCGTGATGCCAAACAAGCGTGAGAACGTGGTCTGGATCGCGAACCCGGACGTGGAGGCGCAGCTCGCCGAGCTGGTGGACCCCAGCGGCCGGAATCTCTACTTCGCGCCCGGCACGCTGAATCAGTCGCCGCAGGCAAAACTTTTTGGCATCCCGATTATCTGGAGCTACCAGTGCCCGGCGCTCGGGGACGCAGGCGATATCATCCTGGCCGACCTGGACCAGTACGGTGTGGCGACAAAAGCACGCGGCGAGATCGAGCAGGCGATCTCCATGCACTTCTACTTCGACGCTGCCGAGGTCGCGTACCGCATGATCTACCGGATCGCGGGGCAGACGATGAGGAGCAGCACGCTGAAGCTGCCGAACAGCTCGATTGCACGCAGCGGCTTTGTCTGCATCGCCCCGCGTGGTGGTGGGCCGGCCAGCTAACGAGACATGACCTCCGCAGGGGGCGCGGGCTCCTCCAGCCGCGCCCCCACTTTTTTTGGGGCCTTTTGCTATGCGCTTCCTGGTCGCGATCCCATCCCGCCAGCGCCCTGATCGTCTGCAGCACGCGCTGCGGTCGTGGCACAATCTCGCCAGCGGGCGGCACGAAGTCATCTACAGCGTGGCCATTGACGAAAACGACCCGGAGCGAGACCGGTACGTGGAGGTTGAGGATGAGTTCGCGGGCCAGCTCGTGCTCCGAGTGGGTGCGCCAGCCGGGAAGGTCGCCGCGTTTAACCGGGCCGCTGCGGAAGAGTACCGGGAGTGGGACGTGTTGGTCGCGGCGAGCGACGATTTCCACTGCCAGACGCATGGGTGGAACGACGTGATCGCGCGGGCCATGGAGTGGCACTTTCCTGCTGTGGACGGGCTTTTAATTTTCAACGACGGCTACCTCGCCGAGACACGCTGCCCGACGCTGCCGATCATGGGGCGCTGGCTCTGGGAGCGGCTGGGACGGCAGGTCTACGACCCCCAATTCAAGAGTTTTTACTGCGACGACCGGCTGGGCGAGATTTGCACGCTGTGGCGGAAGCGGGCCGTGATCGACTTTCCGCTCGCGGTGCATGAGCACGGCGGGAACGCGGGCGACGAGGTTTATGCGGCCAATATGCGGGACTGGCCGACTGATCAGGCGACGCACCGACGCGGCGCGGTGGATGGGCAGCCGGTCCTCTCGATCCTGATCCCGACCCTGCGGACACGCCAGGCTGCGGCTGCGGGACTTTTTGCGGACCTTTATCGCCAGATCCGGGGGGCGAACGCTTTTGGCCAAGTTGAAATTCAGACGCTTCTGGACCAGAAGCGCCAGCCGGTCGGCGTGAAGCGGCAGCTGCTGCTCAGAGCCGCACGCGGCAGGTATGTCTGCTTCATCGACGACGACGACGAGGTGGCGCCGGATTACATTGAGTCGGTTTTGTCGGCCTTGGCTCAGACGCCCGGCGCGGACTGCGTGGTGTTTCGTGGACTCTATTTCGTGGACGACGTCTGCGGTGGCGAGTTCGACTTCGATCTGAAATACCAGTTCTACCGCAACCTGCCGGGATTCTACGAGCGCACACCGAATCATCTCTGCCCGGTGAGGCGCGAGCTGGCGCTTGGAGCGGGGTTTCCGGCGCTTCAGCGTGGCGAGGACACACAGTACGCGGTGCGGCTGAGGCCGCGGCTCAGGACGCAGGCGGTCTGCCGGGACGCGTCGGGGCAGAAAAAGATTCTTTACCATTACCGTTACTCGCCGACAGGGACTGAGACGCAGAAGGCGCACGCGGTCGCCCCGGCAGCTCAGGCTGCCGCCCAGATGCAAGGGAGTGCCGCATGATTCCACTCGTTACCGCAAGCTACATGCAGTCGCTGGGAGGGTCGCCCGGAGCGGCGGCCGCGGCGGCGAGCAGCGCGGCGCTTTCGGCTGCGATCAACGTCGCGTCCCGTGCGTGCGAGTCTTATTGCCAACGGAGCTTTTATGGCCGCGGCTGGAGCGACGACCGGTACGACCCGATCTCGCGTCATTCCCTGTCGCTGCGGCATGCGCCGCTGATCCAGATCAACACGGTGACGCTTTTTCCGGATGGTCCGTCGCCGCAGGTTTTTACCCCGGCGAGCTTTGACATTGATTACCGAGCCGCTCGGCTGACTTTTCAGTACAACCGGAACGGGACGTTTTATTCTCGCCTCTTCAACGCCGGGCCGTTTGGGGGCGCGCGGGCTGATCTGATCGCGGTCAATTATTTTGCGGGCTACGGGTTCGTCGCGCCGCTCTCGGCGGCCGCGGCGACGGGGGCGACGAGCATCACGCTCACGCAGGCGTCTGGCCGCGTGCCGGGACAGAAGCCGTGGGCTGTGACGCCTGGGACGTACATTTTGGACTCAGGGCTCTCTACCGAAGAGACGATCACGGTGAGCGCGGTCGCGGGCACGGCGCTGACGTGCTCAGAGCTGCTCTATGACCATGCGGCCGGTGCGTACCTGAGCGGGTCGCTCGCGACCGAAGACGTGCAGATGGCGTGTGCGATCATCGTCGGCAATCTCCTCTCCATCGGCGACCTGAGCAAGGAGCAGGAGATGGTCGGCCGCTTGGGAGGGTACGTCTACACGCAGCGAAAAGGAGGCGCCCTCATTACGCACGAGGTCAAGGAGCTGCTGGCACCGTACAAGGAGATCGTGGTATGAGCGTGGCCACGCTGCTCAACACGACCGTGACGCTTTCGACGCCCGTCGTGACGAACGACGAGATGGGAGGCGAAGTTCGCACGTACAGCGTGAAGAGCACGTTTCGGGCTCGGGTCTTGGAGCACAGGCGCAGCCGGGAGTTTGAGCAGATGGGCAGACGCAGCGAGGTCGCCCAGGCTCAGGTGCTTTGCGCGTCGGACCCGGGCGCTCAGCTCGGGGACGTGGTTACGGACACCGCCAACGGACGCCAGTACGCGGTCGATAACGTGATCGACGAGGCGAGCCAGGGGGAGATTTTTTCGATTTACTGTACGCGCATGTTTCCGGAGTCTTAGGTGACGATTAATACCAACCTTCGGGGTCTGCTTGGGCCACGCATCCAGAAGGCGCTGGAGCGGCTGGGTGAGGACACACAGGCGTACATCGTCGATTCGCTTTCGATCCCCGGGTCAGTCGTGCCGTTCGTGGTCGCGCCGCCGGGCAAGCCGAGCTACAACTGGGACGACGAGCTCACCAGCGGGATCAGCCATGAGACGACGAGCGGGGACGTTGGGCCCGAGCTTGTGGTCCGGTCCGCGGGCGTGAGCAAGTACCAGCACCCCGGAAAAGTGATTGCCGCCGATGCGGAAAACGGGGCCTGGTGGGACGGCTGGGCGTTTGATTCACGCGGCGGTAAATGGGTTTGGTGCGCACCGCCGCATATGGTCGCCCCGCGGCCGCACATGCGGCCGGCGCTGGAAGATTTGCGGGAGTCCGCGCTGCCGTTCATTGCCGGTGAGGTGCGATTATGAGGAGCGGCCTTGATGCCTGCGGCGTCCTCGCGCTGGCGGCTCTTTCGCTGCCCGCCGCCGTTGCACACGCCGCTGTGACCACCAATCCCACGCTGGTGGAGATTGGTGTTGCGAGCCTGCAGCAGGTGAACCCGTCGATTGACGGCTCGGGTGTGGCCGTTGCCCAGGTGGAGGCCGCGACCGGGTATTACAATCCCCCCGGCGATCCGTACGCCTACATGAGCATCTTTGAACCCAATCCGACGAATCTGAATCAGCCGGCGTCGAAATTCACCTACTTGGACTACACCCCCACGCCGACCACGTTCAGCAGCGGCCAGTATTCAGGCCATGCCCAGACCGTGGCGAGTCTGTTCTATGGCAATACCGGTTCGGGCGTGGCACCGGGCGTCTCCAGCGTCTATGTGTATGAGGCGGATTATTACTATTACAATACCGTTGCCAATGAATATGCGCCGGTCGGATCGACCTCCGGCGGAGTGCCGACCGATGCCTCGCCCGCGGTGGTCAATCAGAGCTTTATCTGGGAGGGGGCCGATGCCAATGTGATTTCGGAATACAACTACGGTTATGACAACTATGCCGCGACGTACAACACCCTTTTTGTCTCGGCCGCCGGCGACGGTACCACGACGAATACGACGCCCGCGGGTTATGTCAATCCGCCGGCGACGGCGCCGAACGGGATTT
>JAEHJW020006729.1_pt1 | contig 22101 bp, 31 predicted proteins | sample 9271431 | NCBI WGS metagenome assembly JAEHJW02 | reverse complement strand
ACCTCCATCGGCCCCCGCGAGATCGACTTCGTGATCTTGGAGATCCCGTCGTTGTACCGGGGGTCCTTGATGCCGCCGCGGGACTCCTGCAGCTCCATGAGCGTTTTCGTCGCCTCCCGGGCGTCCTTGCCGGATAGCTGCCCGCTCACGCGCGCGCTGGCAATATTGGCGGTCGACACCGAGAAGGGGGAAACGTACATCTTGATCAGCAGGTCGTCGCGTACCCGGGGATCGGATACACCGCCCTCCTCCCAAGCCTTCGACACCACCCGGGAGGCGGCCTCGTATCCCTGCGGGCTGATGAGCCGCGCGCGGAATCGCCGGTCGAGCTCGTCCCGGGTGAGCTCGCCGAAGAGCGCCCCGGACAAGGCGTCGCCGTCGCGCCGCTTCTCCTCCTGCTCCCCGAGCTTCTGCTCCTCCTTTTCCTGCTTCTCCTTCACCCGGACGTATTTTTCCTCGAGCCGGTTCTGCTGCTCGAGCGTGAGTCCCCTGTACTTTCCGGCGAGAAGATCGCGGGCGAATATGTCGGGGTCCCGGTCGATGTCCCGGTTCGCGCGGCCCACGAGGAAGTGGTCGGCGAAATCGATGCGCTCCTTCTCCGCGGCGTCAGCGCCAAGCCAGCCGCCCTGCTCCTGGGCTGCGATCACCCCCAGGTGGATCCCCGCGATCGCCGCCTCGTCCTCCGGGTTGTCGACCTGGCTCAGGGCGGCAATCGCGGTTCTCTTCGACCGAAGGCGGAACGCCTCGAAGGATTCCCCGGCCATCTTTCGGGATGTAGCAGCCGCCCGCATGGTCCCGTCGGATTCCAGGTTCCCGACGTGCACTGTGGCGTTCTTCTTGAGGGCCGGATCGTTGATCGGATCCAGGGCCTCCTTCTTGATCTTCAGGAAGCCGTCGGTCCACCGCTTGTCGTACGTCTTCCAGTCGGGGTCCTTCCGCAGTTCATTTTCGAGATCCTTGGTCCGCGTTCGGACGGTCAGGTCGATCTCGGAGAGGGCCTGCGCGCGCTCGATGTCTCCCGCCTGCTGCCGGAAGGCAAGGTCCGCTCCCATCATTGCGTCCGCCAGCTTCCCCAGGCCGGCCGCGATCGGGCCGCCGGTGGATGCCGGTGTGATCTCCCGCGGCGGTTCGGGATCCTGGAACTTCGTGGCGATGTAGGTTGGGATCTCCATTACTTCGAACCCCATGCGTAATCTTTGGGAATGGAGAGGTTCCCGGGCTTGGAGAGCGATCCCCCGCCGGAACTGAAACTCCCGCCCCCGCTGGTGCTGGACGGCTGGAAGGTCGCGCTGTTCATCTTGTTTCTGTACGAATATATGTCCGCCGCGCCACTGAGCAGAGACCCCACGGCCTTGGCGTTCCCGGCATCCTGCAGCGCCTGCGCCCCCGCCAGCCGTGCCGCGAAATTCGCGTCTGCCGTTTTATGCGCCATGATGATTTCGAGCTCGGTTTCCCGGGCGACGGAGAGGTACGCCTGCATCGCGGACCCCTGTCCGATATCGACTCCCGCCGCGCCTGCGTTCGCACGGATCGACGACAGGGCCGCCTTCTGCTGCATCCTCGAGCCGCGCTCCCGAAGGCGATCCGAGACGAGGCCCGCGGAGGCGATTTTACGGTTCGCCTTGGCGTTCTCCCGGCCGGCTTCGGCCTCGGAAAACGCGCTCAAAAGGGATGAAGCGATAGCCAGATAGGGCATGTCAGTCCCCCACGTCGAGAGTGCCGGCGATCGCCAGCAGGGTGAACGGCAGCGGAAGCGTCTGCTTGATCGTCAAGATGCCGGCGCGCGTCGTTCCCAGGAGCGGCGTCTGCGCGTCCCCGGTGAACAGCGCAGTCGCCGTGTCGAGCGGGTCGGATCCGGCCCGGGCGGGAAGGGTCTTTCCGTTGACGGTAACTCCAGAGAGGCCCGTCTCGTACAGCCGAAGGATCACCTCGGCCCACTGCTTCTGCACGTGGATGTTGTTTCGGCCCTTGTCGTCGATGTAGTCGGGAGGCTCCGGCTCCACGGTGGTCTCGTAGTGGAGCCCCACGGTGACGTCCGAGGCAGCCCGGGCCAGCGTGATCTGCCCGCCGGCGACGACGTGACCCGTTACAACGAACCCGTCAGCAACGACGTCGACCGATTCCCCCTCGAGGTGGGACAGGCCGGTGATCACCGTGGCGGCGGCGCCCTGGTATCGGACGAACGAGTCGGCGACGATGACGTCCGGATCGAGATATTCGACGTATCGCTTCGTCGCCCCGCCGATCGTCCGTTTCACGACCGCCCACAGCTGGTCCCGGTGGTTGACGGCGTCCGGGATCACGGCGACCGCTTCGAAGAGGCCGTCGGTTACGTGCCGGTGCCAGCCGATGACTTCCTCCTCCCGGTTGTAGGTCAGCCCCAGGAGGACGCCGTCCGCGGTAACGCACCACAGGATCGAGTCCGGCTCCTGCTGGTACGCCATGTCGACAATGCCGCCGCCCTTCGTGATGTGCTCGGCGAACCGGGTCAGATCCGGAGCGACGAAGGAATCCTTCTGCAGGTCGTACGTGATCTCCCGGATCTTCCGGCCGTGCGCCTGGACGAACAGCACGAACGGGCCGATCTTGACCGGCATGACGGTCGAGGACCCGTGATTCGTTTCCGGAAGGGGCCGCGGATTCGTGGGAGTAAGGGCGGCTTCGCCGTCGCCGCGGATGGTGAACTCGCTGGCGGCGGTCCCGCCCATCAGGATCTTCGACGGCACGAGCCAGCGCACCTGGTTGACCCCGAGGCCGGTCAGGGCGTGTTCCAGGGAATCGCCCGCGTGCACTCCTGCGGAGAAGTTCTCGTAATCTCCCGAGACGGATCCCCATATCGTGGTCGGCTGCCGTACCGAGCCCCCGAACATCAGGCGCTGTTCGTAAAAGCAGACCGCTGCCGGGTATCCGTGCGTGGCGGTCCAGGAGGGAACTTCCGCGCTCCACGTGCCGCCAGGAGCGGCGGTAACGGAGGTGAGCGCCATGACGATCCGGCCGGAAACGACGGTCGACGACGTGAAGGTGGTGAGCTTGACGATCCCCTCGTCGATCTTCACGTATTTCCCCGCCGTGACGTCGGATGCCCTCCATCCGGCCGCGCCAAGGGTCAACGTGCAGATCGCACCGACCGGACTGGAAACGGAGGGTGTACACGTGGCGACCGGCGATCCGCTGATCTTCCAGGACCCCGCGGCGATCGCGTAATGCTTGCTGAAGTTCTGCGCGGTCTGATCCACAGAGAAGGCCGCCGTCAGGACGACCGTGTCCGCGTCGGTAACCGAGGCGACCTGCCGCATCTCGCCGGCCTGCGCCCCGGTGGTGAGGCGCAGCCAGATCCCGGCGGTGACCTGGCCGGCCGAGATCCCGTGGGCGGCAGAGAAGTTGATGATCGTCTTGTCCGCGCCGCCGTCCGTCGTAAGAGTCGCGGTCGGCGTGGTATCGATCAGCGCCGCGGGGAAATCGTCGAGGATCTCCGCCGTCATTTCGGAGGTTCCGACGTACGCCGTGAAAGACGCCCGGGCGTCGAGGTATTTCAGGAGCCGGTCCTTATCCGCTGCGAGGAACACGGCCGCGCTGGAAACGACCTTCACGCCGGTGCCGGTCAGGGCGGAGAGGGCGACCTTGATCGTGCCGCCCGAGTAATCGGAATCGTCTTCGAACGTCGGTGGGGGGAGGAAATTGATCGCCTTGAGGTTCCACGAGGTTCCGTCCGCCAGGAGGCGGGTGAGCTTCTGCTGCGGGTAGGACGTGTGGGCGAGGTAGAGGAGATCGGCGCTCTGCGCCCGGTGGACGGCGAATAGATCCGCCTCGGCGTACGGGGTGACGACCTCAACAGGAACGCCGCCCGATTCGATCCTGGCTCCGCTGGCGTAAAACCGGAAATAAAGATCGCCCATCTCGAGGATGTAGGCGGCGCTGGTCCCGACCTCGAACGGAATCAGCCGGGTCGCCTTCGCGGAGGTTTTTACTTCCTCCACGAACCGGAACGCCCCGCGGCGGGTAGCAGGCCCCTGCACCTGGCAGATCGCGTTCTCGAGGATCCGGCAGCCGTCGTGGAACTTCGGGCCGCCCGGTCCACCCAGGTCGAGGCGCCCGCCCAGGCGGGGGGAAAGCTCGCCGGCGTTGAAGGACTTGAGGAATGGAGTCAGGACGCCCATCTCATCTCACGTCGAGCAGAGCCGTGCAGGTTGCCTGTTTCGGCCGGGCCTCGATCGCGGAGAAAACCTTCGCATCCGCCAGCCGGTCCCGGGCGATCACCTCCAGCTGCGGCACGAGGGACTTGGACTTCAGCCCGGGGGCGATATCAACCGCCAGCTGCGCGACGATCGCCTTCGTGAGATGCCCGTCGAAGAGGGCGACCTGGTCGGCGGTCTTGTTGTAAGCCACGTAACGGATGTACGCCTCTTCCTCGTCGGTCAGCAGCAGGCGCCCTTCCACCTCCCATGCCGCGTCGACGGACATCTCCATCACACGGATGCAGTCGGTGGGGAGGGCGTAGGCGTACGAGTATCCGAACGACGGCGCCGCGGCCTCCCGCGCCAGCGATCCGGAGCGGGACAGCAGGCAGCGCCAGTTCGCCGCGCGCAGGATGGCGTCCCGGGTCGCCTCCCAGGTGTTCCGGAGGATGATTCCCGCCTGTGAGGTATCGGTCGCCAGCGACGAGATCGGATCCAGCCCGAGCGCCTTCAGGGCCAGGTTGCAGATATCAGTGTTCGACGTGGCCATCGGTCACCCCTTTCCGTAGAGGGCCTTCGCCGTTTCCTTCATGTCCATCCCGGGCTTCTCGAGCGCCATGTCGGTGATCTGGAGGCTCATCGACTTGTACCCCTTGCCGTCCGCCTGGTCGGATACGGTGACGGACTTCACGTCGACCATTGCGTGGAGCATGAGCCTGGTGCCGGCCTTCGGGGTTCCGAGTCCGAGCTTTGCGATCTCTTCCTTCTCGAGGCTCAGGCAGAGGCCGTACGGGTACTCCGGGGCGTCCATCTCCGCATGGGTCGCCATCTCCTTCGACTCCTTCTTGCTGTGCTTCATGTTCATCATCTTCATGGCGAACCCCCCGGATAAATTCGAGTGGGCGCCCCCCTTTCGAGGAGCGCCCCTCAGTTCGTGGCTTTCGTAGATTCAGCGGCTGGCGGTGGGCGGATCCTCCACCCCAACGATCTGGAAGTAGCGATCCGCCGCCTGTGCCGCCCCGGCAAGCACCTTCACGTATTTCCAGAGAAACATATTGCAGGGGACCTCGACGTACATCCCCCCCGTGCCGGCGGCCGTGGCCCACAAGACGGTGTTGGTCCCGTTGGAGAAGCAGAACAGGTCGTCGTACGTCACCCCGTCGGGCGAGACCTTGAGGGAGATCGCCGCGGACGTGATCGTCGGAACGAAGATCCCGATCCTCGAGACGTTCTTCGGGAGGGTGACGGCGGTCGAGAGGGTGTTGTCGGCGACGATCCCGCCGGTGATGAGGGCGGTGTTGTCGGTCCACGGATTCCCGGCGAAGGCCGGGGCCGCGACACCCGCCATCAGGAGCAGGGCGGCAATGAAGAGAAGCGCGAATTTTCTCATCGGGTGGATCCTCCTTTTGAGGGATGCCCCCGGGAGCACGAGGCCCCCGGAGGCGGTCAGGTCAGATGACGTTCTTGTCGCCGGTGGAACCGCCGCCGTCGCCGGGATCCGGAGCCTTGTCCTTACCGTCGACGGGGTCGCCGCCGAGGGTCGTCTCCCCGTTCGGCAGCGAGGGCGGAGGAACGGGCTTCGGCGCGACTTTGATTCCCGCCTTCTTGAACGCCGCCCGGGCGGCGTCGTCGACCGGCTCCATCCACTTGCCGGACGGCTTGCCCTCGAACTCGAACTCGTCCCCGGGTTTCCGCTTGCCTTTGTATTCCCCGAACGCTGTCGCGCGGACTCTCATGGATCACCCCCTGCTCAGGTGATCGAGAAGCCGTCGGCATACGCCTTCCAGCCTCCCAGGAACGACAGCGGCGCGATGAACGCGTCGATCGTGATCGTCGGCGTGGTGCCGCCGAGGGTGAGCTGCAGGCCGAGATACCGCTCGGTCTTGACGCCCGGCGGGATCGGGAGGACGACGCGCTTGCCCACGATGAGATCCGCCCTTGCGACGACCATCGAGGCGAGCACGGTCGGCGACCCCAATGCCACATCGGCGTCCTGCACTGCGTCGAACTGGTAGGTCTCGTCCCCGTCGTTGGTCGCGGCCGCCACGGTGACGTTGATTCCGATCCCCAAGGGTTCCCCCTCGGCGATATCGTTCCCGGCGGCGCCGGTGTCGTAGGTGTTCTCCGAGATCGCGGTCACGGTGAACGCCTGCGCGCTGCAGAGCTGAGCCTGTGCGTCACGGATACCCATGATCAGTCTCCTTTCGGATGGTGGTGGTTGCGGGTCGTTACTGCGCCGTGGATCAGGTGATCCGCGCCTCGTTCTCCGTCAGCGCGTCGACGGTCTTCACGGGGATGCCGAGGAAATCCAGCCCGCCGCGGACCGGGTTGCCGAACTGCGTGAGGGTCGCCGGGATGGAGAGGGCGTTCTGGCTCTTGTCGTGCGCCTGCACCCGGAGGAAGGACTTGAGGGTCCGGTTCATGTAGAACGCCGCCCGGCCCATGTTGAAGGACGGGATCCGGTCCATCGCCCGGCTCATGAGCTTGATCAGGTTCGCCGCGGCGACGTTCTCCGCGGTCAGGTTGGAGACGTCGATGTTGCAGATGCGGACCGCGTACCGCCAGTCCTTGACCACCACGCCGGTCTTCCACTGGAACCGGTCCTGGTAGGCGCGCATCCGGGAGCCGGCCACGCCCGCCGTGGTCTCCACGGTGACGATGCCCAGGTTCTCGTGGATGAGGCCCGCCTCGGATCCCTTCGGGAAGATCCCGTGGACGGTCGAGTCGCCCCACACGATGAGCCAGATGCTCGAGTTGTCGGAACCCGTGCCTCCGCCGTCGAGGATGTTCTGCGCGTTCGACGCGCCGGCGATCGCCGCGTAGTGAGCCCCCAGGCCGATGAACTCTTCCGCCGCCGCCGCCGTGCCGTAGAAGAGGGTCTGCGCCATCTCCTGGTTCATCGCCTCGATGAACGCCTTGGCCTCGGAGAGACGGAACGCGCCGACGTCGGGGGCCAGCTTGGCGAGATCCAGGTCGACCTCGGACCACGCCTCCAGCATTCCGCACTGCGCGTCGATCTGCGCCTTGGTGGACTTGCTGGTGGGAACGCCCTGGTTCAGGAGCCGCCAGTAGACGGACGGCAGACCGGTGCGGATCGTGGTGCGCTCCCCGGTCGGGAGGTTGCCTTCCTTGAACAGCATGTCGTCGAGGATTTCGTTGCTCTGCGAGAGCAGCTCGATAACCGCTGCCACTCGCCCGTCGGGGCCGATGGACTTCGCCCAATCGGCAAGCGTGAGTACGCCTGCGCCCACTGTCGCCATGATCGTTCTCCTTTTTGGGGGGTGTGGTGAACCGGTGGATCAAAGGGCGTCGAGCGCCCGGAAAAACATTGTTACGGGGTGTCGCTGTACAGCACCTCGGAGAGGGGCCTCTTGGCGGCCCCTGAGTCCCCGCCAGCGCGCAGCTTCCCCTCGCCCCGCGCGGAGGCGACCAGGTGGATGAGCTCGAACAGGTGGGGGTGATTCCCGAGGCCGGCCTTCGTGATGATGTCCCGCATCGTCTGCGGAAGCGCCTTAATCTCGAGCTCCACCGCGGCGCGGTTCTCGTCGTATTTCGGACCCCACGACGTTCGCAGCGCCTTGTCTGCGGCCGCAGCCGCTTCCTTCTCGGCGGCACTCTCGGCGATCGTATCCGCGACCTGCTGGTCGACGATCCCCTGCAGCGCCTTCCCCGGGACGCCGGCCTTGTGGGCCTGGGCGACGAACTTGTTGAACGCCGCCTGATCGAACGTGACGCCCTCGGGGATCGTCGGGATCTTGAGCCCGTACTCCGCGGGCGTTGCCGGCACGGCGTACTCCGCCGCCTTCTTCGACAGGTCCCGGTACGCGCCCAGGACCTCGGTCACCGGCTTGTCCTTGAACGGCTCGAACACGGCGGCGTCGGGCTTGAGTGTGTCGGGCAGGCCGGTGAACCACTCCTGGGTCGAAGGATGGGGGTCGTCCCCGGAAGATCCGCTCGGCCCGCCCGTCCCGTCACCTTCCGCCAGCATCAACAGCCGTTCCCTCCTCAAATCGTGCAGCATGGGTCACCCTCCTCCTGGGTCTGAAAGTTCCGGCATCGCCTCCATCATGGCGATGATGGTCTCGATATCGTCCGCCACGCTTCGGCGGCCCTCGTTGAATGCCGTCACGTCCGCATATCCCGGGACGAACGAGATCCCGCCGTACGACGCCTTCAGGTCGGCCAGGACCTTTTTCCCCTCGGGGGATCCGAAACAGATCTTGTACGCTTGGAGCTTCTCCTTCGACTTCTCCCCCGTGAGCCGTTCCCGCTCGGCGATGATCTCCTGCAGGATCCGCTGCGAATTCGGGATGCCCGGCTTCATAGGGCCGCCTCCGCTTCAGGGACCATGCGGGTCCGGCCGCCCATGCCCGACATATCCGCAGCCTCAGAAGCGGCCTTGCCCGCCTGCGCGGCCTTGAGCATCTCGTCCGCCATTTCCGTGCGCTCGGCCCTCGCCTGGACTGCCGCCGCCGCCTGCGCGCGCCGCTCCCGCCGGGCCGCGACCTGGTCCTTGCCGCGCATGACCTTCGACGGGACGGATCCACCGGCAGCCCGGCTCCAGAGCGCCTCGTCGAAGTCGATCGTGTCGAGCACCTCGGGATCCTCGGTCCGCTCGTAGATGGCAAGCGTGGCGTCGACCTGGGAGTCGATCGCCAGCGTGTCCTGCGATCGCTGCGCGGACGCCAGCGGCCCCTTGTAGACCACGTCGATCGACCGCTCTTCGGGGGGGGCCTGCATGATCTCGTCGGGCGGGGGCGGCAGGGCGCCGCCGCGAAGCATGATGCCGAACACCCGGGAGATGCACGGATCGAGGAACTCCGACTTGTGGCGGCCGAGGACTCCCGGTCCCAGGACGCGCATCATCAGCTGAATCCGGAGGTGGGCTTCCTGCGCCGTCATCTCCTTCTCCGGCAGCTGCAGCAGCCCGGAGTGGAACGCCTCCTGGATCACGGCGCGCATTTTCTCTTCTTCCACTTCGGCCACGTCGAACTTCGCGCCGTTCAGGATCGGCTGTACGGGAGGGTTCATTCCGAGCGCCTTGCCGTTGACGTCGTGTACCGCGCCCGGCAGCCAGCGGATGGACCCGGCCAGCCCGACGTCTTTCAGCATCGGCGGGAAGAGCGCCATCGCCAGGCTCATGAGCTTGAACCGGACCGCCTCGTTCAGGGTACGCATGTCCGGGTAGGCGGAATCCCCCAGGCCGCGGCCGTAGATCCTCTCGCCGTTGCCGCGCGACCACCGGGGCGTGGGGGCGGGGAACTCGTGAAAGCCCTTCTCCTCGAGCAGGACGCGACGGTCGGGCTCGAGGTAGTAGCAGGCGAACGGCATCTCCCAGGAGAAGGGACGACGGTCCGTTGCCGCGGGGGCGTTCTTCCGGGGCTCGACGGCCAGCAGGATGTTGACGGGAGAGTACGGGCGGATCCTGGCGGCCTGCTTCGTGGTCTGCGATGCGGTATCCGGCCACTCGTCGACGACCTCGATCGCCGACATGGACGTCATCCAGTAGACCGTGTCGATCACCCGGCGCCGGTTCTCCGCGCACCAAGCATCGCCCAGGGAGATCGCGGTGAACTTCAGCCCGCCGAACTTCTGCCCCGGGACACGGATCTCGTCCTGCTCGACGAACATGGGGGAGGCCGTGCCGAAGATGATGTTGTCGAGGTACGCCTCCGGGGCTTCCGAGTCCCAATTGCTCATGGCGAACGCCGCCAGCATTCGCTCGGCGCATTCCTCCAGCCAGTCGGCGACGGACTTCATGTCCATCAGATCCGCGTTGCGGGTCTGCAGGCCGAACCACGGGAAATTCGAAGCCGTCATGGAGCCGTGCATGAACGACGCGAGCTTCTCCGCCGCGCGCGTACCCGTGCCGTCGTACTGAAGGTCGGTCAGCTTCTGCCCCTCGCGCTTGTTGCCGCGCGAGATGATCCCGCGCTTCCGGGGCATCAGGACTTCGGCGATGGACTCCCAATGCTGTTCGAAGGGCTGACGGATGGCTTTCAGCTGCTCGAACCGCGCGAGGATCTGTTTCGGGTCGGCGGCCACGGGATCAGCTACCCATCGTCGACGCGCCGCCGAGCGTCGGCGTGACGACCATCGACGCGCCGTAGCCCTTCCGGCGCTTCAGCGCCAGGCGCTCGATGCCGGCCGCTTTGGCCGCCTCGAACTCCGCCTGCTTGGCCTGGGCCTCTGCGGCAGCCATCGCCTTCTTGTTGGCGTCCTCGATCTCCCCCTTGCCTCCGGGGGAATAAGGCTTGTAGATCGTGTCGCCGAGGCTTCCTCCGCCGTGCGTGAACGCCGAACCCACGAGGTTCCGCACGCCGCCGGTGAGAATGTTCGACCCGGAAGAGAGGTTGTTGCTCTTCCAGAACTTCTTTTTAAACGGATTTAATCCCCCGCCGCCCTTCAACGGATTCGGCATCTCTACACCTCCCCTCGGGACAGCCCGAGCACGACCAGGTCGTGGAGTTTTCCGCCCCGCAGGACGGCGCCTGTGATGCAGCCCTCGATCGCAAACCCGACTCGCTTCGCCGCGGCGATCGCCGGGGGGTTGTAATCCGGGATCATCCCGACGAGCTTCTGGCAGCTTCCGACGTTGTCGAACATCCAGCGGACCGCCAGCCGCCCGGCCTGAACCACGGCCTTGCCGCGGATCTCAGGGACCGCCGCCTGGTGGACCACGAGGCTTGCGTAGACCAGCGGGGAGGCGATAAGGATCGCCCCCTCGGCCGGCATGAGGACGTAAAAGCTCTCGTCCGACAGGACTCCCCGGATCTCGTCTCGCGTCGGCACGTCGGAGTCGTCGAACAGCCGGTCGACTACCGCCGGATGCAGCAGGACCGCCGCCGCCCGCTCCTCGTCCCCAGGGCCGAGCCTCACGAGGTAAACCCGCGCATCGGCAGGCGTACGCCTTCGACGAACCCCGCCTCCGGGCCGTGGACGTCCGGACGTCCCACCCGCCGCGGGTCGAACGACGTCTCCGCGAACTGGCTGCGCGCGGCCGCCTTCTTCTGAACCGGGAAGGCGAACGTCTCCGCGAACGCATCGGCCAGATCCGGGGAGTACCCGAGCAGCTTCTTGAACTGCTCCTTCTCCAGCAGCGCGAACTTGTCCTTGCGGAAGAGGTATGTGACCGCGCACAGCTCGCGCTGCAGCTCGGGCATGTTCGGCAGGCAGCCGCCGCTCTTGACCCATGCCTGGGCCTCGAAATACATCTCCGCCCGCTTGTTGAGATACCGAGGGTCGTACGGCGCCCCGGAGTACTGCACGGGGATCACGGTGTAATGCGCCGCTTGCAGCCCGTCGATCAAGCCCGCCCCGAATCCCCCCGTGGCGTCCACCAGGATCCCGTCGGCGCCCCACGTATCCGAGGCCCGGGCGACCATAGCGATTTGATCCTGCGTCTTGAGGTTGCGCGCGACCTTCGGCCGGAACGCCACGCGCCCCTGCCGCGGGAAGATCACGAACCGGTCGTCGCCCTCGCGGGCCACATCCACGCCGAGGACCTTCGGGGCGCTGATGTAGACGTCCGCTGCGATCTGCCGCCGCATGGCGGCCGAGCACTCTTCCGGGCCGAGCAGCGCGTTGATCGACGCCGGCGGGAACGTCCCGAGGACGTTGACCATCACCCACGGGTTGTCGCGTCCGTGGTCGTGGATCTGCTGCCTGGCCCACTCGATATCGATCCGGGGCGACCGCCTCGGGTCGTCCGGATCGCCGGTGATCTCGATCACCACCCACAGGTGCCGCGCCGTCGTGCAGGCGGCGTACAGCGGCCCCTCGAGGTGCGTCGGGTTGCCGGCCTGCAGGATCTTCAGGAAGTCGCCCGGCTGCCGCGTCGAGAAAACGGCCTCGCCCGTCGACATGACCGAGTCGGGGATGCCCCCGCTCTCGTCGAGGACGAACAGGACGTACGCCCCGTGGATCCCGGAGAGCGTGTTCGCCTGCTGCTGCTTGTCTGCGGTCTTCTGCCAGGTACGAGCGGAGAAGAACCACGTCTCCGGGTGGTGCCGTGCGAAGATCCGGGTCTTGGTCCACTCGAAGGCGGATTGAAAGTATTTCGACCGGCTCCGCCACTTCTGGATCTCCGGCCAGAGGTTGTCGTCCAGGTTGTCGCCGGTGATGGACGTCGCGGCGCCCTTGGGGTGCTCCCCCGGGCGGCCGTAGCAGGCCATGAAGTTCCAGATCGCCCAGGCCAGGCCCGCGGTCTTGCCCGGCCCCTTGCAGGCTTTCATGGCGATGCGCGACTTCGCCGGCGACGGGTCGGCGAACGCCGTGAGCATTTCCGCCTGCCACGGATCCGGCTCGACGCCGAACTCCTCGCGCACCATCTGGATCGGCTCCGCGCGCCAGCGGGCAGTCCGCTCCGCGGCGTACCGCAGAAGCTCAGGCCGGTGCATCAGGGGGCTTACCCGTTCCGGCCTTCCTCCACGATTCGGCCAGCACGTCCTCGAGCGAGAGCTTGCCGGAGTGGTTGATGTCCACCCGCTCGATGTAGCCCCGCTCCTTCGCCCGGCACTTGAGGAAGAAGAAGATCGACGCCTCCTTCCCCTTGCTGATGTTGATCAGGAGCTTGCTCTCGGCGAAGTCCTTCAGGCCCTCGTTGACCTCGTCCCAAGCCGCAGCGAACGCCTCGTCCTCGCGGCGCCAGGCGTACGCCGCCTGCCTGGTGATGCCGATGGCCTTGGCGGCCTCCGTGGCGTTGCCGAATTTAAGCTTCAGCGACTCGAGGAACTGTTCCTTCCACTTCGTCCGCCGCTCCTCGAGCGTCGCCGTGTACTGATCCTTCGTGGACACGTTCAGCGCGCCTCCCTGTGAAGGTTTCCCACCGCTCGACGATCACGTCGACGTACCGGGGGTCGAGCTCGGCGGTCCGGCAGACCCGCCCCTCCGCCTCGCAGGCGATCAGCGTCGACCCGCTGCCGCCGAACGGATCCAGGACCATGTCGCCGGGCTTGCTGCTGTTGACGATCGCGCGGGACACCAGCTCGACGGGTTTCATCGTCGGGTGCTCGGTGCTGCGCTTCGGCCGGGGGATCTCCCACACGGTGTCCTGGGTGCGATCGCTGGCCCAGGAGTGGGCCGCCCCGGGCTTCCAGCCGTAGAGCAGCGGCTCGTGCCGCCAGTGGTAATCCTGCCGGCCCATGACGAACGAATCCTTCACCCACACGATGCACTGCTTGAACAACCAGCCGGCGTCGGAGAGCGCCCCGCGGAATTTGTACCCCTCGGAGTCCGCGTGGCAGACGTAGATCGGAGCGCCCTCGCGGGCGTTGGCGAACATCACCTGGAACGCCGCCAGGAGGAACGACCGGAAGCGCCGCCCGTCCATCGTGTCGTTGGCGATCTTCAGGGCGTCGGCCGTCTTGCCGGTGTAGTCGACGTTGTAAGGCGGATCCGTGAACACCAGGTCGGCCCGCCGGCCGTCCATCAGGCGGGCGACGTCGGTCAGGCTCGTCGCGTCCCCGCACAGCAGCCGGTGCGCCCCCAGGACGAACAGATCCCCGGGACGGGCCACGGCCTGCGTCGGAAGGGGCGGGGGCTCGTCACCATCCCCGCCACCCCCCGGCCCGGCGAACGTGATCCGCTGTAGCTCGCGCTCGTCGAATCCGGTGAACTCGAGCGGGAACTGAACGGCCTCGAGGCCCCGCAGCTCCTCGGCCAGGCGGTCCATATCCCACTCGGCGTCCTCGTTCGAGCGGTTGTCCATGAGGCGGTACGCCCGGCACTGCTCGGGCGAGAGGTTCTCCGCGACGTGTACCGGGACCTCGGCCAGCCCCAGGGAGAGGGCCGCCTTGAGCCGCGTGTGGCCCACCACGACGACCATGTCCCGGTCGACTACGATCGGCTGCTGAAAGCCGAACTCCTTGATCGATGCGGCGACCTTGTCGACCGCCTGGTCGTTCTTCCGCGGGTTGCCCGGGTACGGAGTGACCTGCCCGATCGGTACGAGGCGAACGTTCATCTACTCCGCCTTCGTGAACTCGACGTAGTATTCCGCGCCTTCCTCGAACCGGTCGAAGGCGACCGGGTTGTTGATGCACATCTGGATCGACCCGCTCGGGGTCGCGTCCCAAAACTTCTTGTTCTTGTGGTTCGGGTCCTCGGAGTAGACCGGCGTCAGGTTCACCTCGCCGCCACCCGCCGTCCACGGCTGCTTCCGAACCACCGTAAACTTCGCAATCACGCGCTCGCCCATCTGCCCCTCCTTGGCCTGAAATGCGAAAGGCCCGGAGGGAGTCTCCGAGCCTTTCCTTGCTACGGGCCTTGACCGGGTTCCCCCGGGCATCTCCGCCCACCGTTGGCCGCGATGGCCCTTGGTATCGACTACACTTCCATCATGGGCAGAAAAATAAGCCCAGGGCTTCTATCTTGTCAAGCGTTATTTTTCCGGATCCAAGCCCCGCGCGCATTCCGGCCGGCAAACAGGAAATTTACTTTGAAGATTCTCGGGGCAGCAATTCGGGGGGCTGTCCAGGAGGCCGCGGGCGCACAGCGCCTTCGAAAACCGCACGAGGGCGCGCCACGCCCGCCCCTGCTCCCGGTAGGCGAACCGCTCGATGTCCTGGTGCTCGATGAACAGCCGGGTCAGGTATCGATATCGGTTGTAACGCTCGAAGAGCACCATCACCGTCTCGGGATCCCGGTCGTCGTCCGGCTCCGGCCGTACGGCGCCGCGGGTGGGGCTGACGTGGATATACGCCCACTTGTCGGCCGTGGAGGCGCCCTTGGGCTTGTGGTCGGGGAACGGCGCCGCTTTCGCCGTGCGAAGGCGCTCCCGCCAGCGCACCATCGCCCACACCGCGTGGCCAGGGGAGCGGTACAACGGTCAGCAGGGTTTGAATGGCGCGCGTTCGACGCCGGTGATCTCGATTCTCTCCGGGCGGTACATCGCCTGCATGAAGCCCATGCCGCTTTGGTGCGTGATCGGGTGAACGACCTCCATCACGATCATCCCGCCGATGGGCTCGTATCCAAGCGCAATCAGTCGGCAGCACTCGGCCTCGAGGTTTCCCTGGCCGATCTCCCGCACGACCCGGTACGGCTTCAGCTCGTTATCGCCCATACTTTTCCCCCTTGCTTGGGCTCAGGATGTGAAACGTGGTGGATCCGAAGAACGTCAATTCGTCCATGTGGCTGTCGACTTCCTTCTGCAGCTTCTTCTCGCACTCCCGCAGCCACGCTCGGACCTTGGGATCGCGTTCGAGCTTCCGGTCCTTGCAGCGCAAGCGGATCTTTATATGACCGGGCATGGCACCTCGCCCGTTTCGATCGGTTCCGGTTTCGGCGGATCCGGGGCGAGGAACTTCGCCACGTCCGCCATGCTGTTGATGTTCACGCCCTTCCGGCGGAGGTTGCGGAATACGCACGTGCAGAGCACGGCGGCGTTGGATTCACCTTTCTTCGCCCCCGGGGCGGGCCGGAACCCGAGGACCCCCCGCCCGTGGCACTTCACGTGGCCGCGCTTCGCCAGCGCCTCGACCTTCGCCGCGGAGATGGCGCTCATCGTACGGCCCCGCAGCCCGGGCAAGACTCGCCAGGGAGGACTTTGTGCTGGCCGCACGTGGAGCATGGGGCGTCGGAGACCGTGAACTTGATGTGCACCGTTCGATCGCCCCCGGGCTCCGCGGGGTCGACGCCCATGTTTTCTCGCGCCAGCTTCCCCAGGTAGTCGGCCTTCGCCGCGCCCTCGGGGTCAGGCTGCTTCGGGATCCCGCCCGGCAGCAGCGGGTCGATGATCGACGGCGGGTAGATGTTCGGCTTCTTGTCCGGCATCGCTCTCTCCTTTCGAGACTTTTCCGGTTCCGTTGCACCCGTGGCACACCGAATCCTTCATCGGCCACTCCTCCCCAAGCAGCACTTCAGGGCGCGACAGGTCGAGCACCTGGATCCGGCCCGTCCCATTACAGCGTACGCACGGCTTCAGGTTGCGGTACACAGCTCTCCCCCCTTTTTATTCCGTGAAGATCGTCAATGCGCTCTTGCTCCCTCCGCCTCCGGATGTATTCGAGCTCCGCGGCGAATTCGTGGACGCTCGTGGCCACGACCATCACGACGCAGCCGGCCTCGGGGTAGTAGACCGTCAGGTCCCAGGTGCCGCGCGTGTGGAGTCGTAGCCAGGCGTCCGGCGACTTGACGCCCTTCGCCATTCCCGTGGCGTTGCGTTCGCATCGGAGGTGGAGCCGCCGGCAGAGCTCCCGGATCGGCTCCATGACCTCCGACGTTTCCCGGTTCTTGAAGCCCCCGCCCTTTCGCGGTTGCCTCTCCCAGGGGAGATGGGTGAAGCGTGTCACCCCTTCATCCCGGCCGCTGCCGGCAGTGCCGGCTGCTCGAGGTTCAGGTCTGCGATGAAGGCGCCCTTCTGGTCGTCGGTCAGGGCATCGAGCTGCTTCTTCGTGGTCCTGTCCGGCACCTCCGCGTGGCAGACGACGCGGGCGTACTGCTGCGGGCCGTCCTTTCCTTCCCTGATGCGGATCGATACCTCTCGAGCGTGGGCCTGTGCCTGCATTCACTGCCTCCTTTCAGGTTGGGGGTTCACTTCACAATCCCGAGCTCTCGCCGTTTTGCAGCGATGGCGTTTCCGAGCGCGATGACGTCTGGATCCGTGAACAGACTTCCGTCGGGTGTAGGCGCAGGCGGGGGGGTGGCCCCTGAGCCGTCCCCCCCGCCGTTTGCGCCGTCGCCGGAGCCTACAGATGAACGATTAAGGTCAAGTGCTTTTTCTTTTTCTTTTAAAGGTCCAGGTCCAGGTCCAGGACATGGTGGGCTTTTTTTCTGCGCGTCATTTTCGCTGTTCGCGCCGGATTCTGTTTCAGTTCCGGCCGGTTGTAAATTAACCCGCGGCTTTTTAACCCCCGTTTTTGTGCCTTTCGTTTTCTTGGAAAGCCGCGGGTTTTTGCGAGGGCGTCCGCCGAGCTTTCCTTTGCGGGATTGCTCCTCGAAATACCGCTTCCTTTCCGCGATTTCCTCGTCCGCCCGATTGTTTGTAAGATGGCCATTTTCAACGCGAAAGAACTTATTGAGGATGTATTCGACCGCCTGGAAGTCCTCGGGGGTCCGCGCATGGCAGATCTCGAAAAGCCGCGGCTTTTCAAATTCCAGTTTTCCGTCGGCCGCGTAGTAATTGTGCAAAAGCAGGTTATAGGCCCCATGTTCGCGCAGCGACAATCCGGAGGTATCCGCCAAATAATCCCCTGGGTAAAAGCGATAATATCCGCCGATCATCGGGGGGCCTCCAGGGGTGGGTTCGGCTTGGGCAGCTTCGAGGTGGGGCGGCGAACGAGGACGTTGTCGGTGTGCATCCCGACGTACCCGATCCGGCGGACGAACCCGACCAGGGTCCAGCCTTGCTTCTCCATCCGCTCGAGGTCCCGCCGGTCGACCAGGTGGTATTCGCCCTCGTGGTTCATGTCATCAGCCCCGCCATCGCCGGGGTCGTTGTCATGCGCTTCCGCGCCAGGTCGTGATACGTCAGGTCGATATGTACCGGCTTGCGTCCGAGCTCGAGGGCGACCTTACTCGTCGTCCCACTCCCGCCGAAGGGGTCGAGCACGACGTCGCCAGGGCGGGATCCCGCGAGGATGCACAGACGCGGTATCTCCTCAGGGAAGGTGGCGAAGTGGGATCCGGGATACGGCTGTGTGGTGATCGTCCAGACGGACCGCTTGTTCCGGCCGAGGGGATGGAACGCGCACGGCTCGCCCGGTTCCGGCGCCTGTCGGCGTCCGCCTACATGGGGCCCGGGCCCCGAGGTCTTATACCGCCCCGTCATCTGGCGGTGGTTCCCCGGGCCGGTGTCCCATCCCGAGGGGGTGCGGTTCGGTGACTTACGCAATCCGGTATGGGGTGGCGCTCCCGGTGCGTGACTCTCCGGGATTGTCAGGACGTTCCGGTGGTGCCCCCCGCCCTCCCCGTAGGTGTGCGGCTCCCGGATCGCGTCGGCGCTGTAGAAGTACCGCTCGGATTTCGTCAGCAGGAAGATGTATTCGTGCGCGGACGTCGGGCGGTCGGTAACGCTCTCCGGCATCGGATTGGGTTTATGCCACACGATGTCCCTCCGGAGCCACCACCCGTCCGCTTGGAGCGCGAAGGCCACGCGCCAGGGGATCCCGACGAGGTCCTTCGGCTTGAGGCCGGCGATCGGCATCCGGTTCGGCTGCTGGATCGGGCCGACGTTCTTTCGCGGGTTTTCCCGCTCGTACCAGGCGCCGGGCCTTGGACCACGGGTTCGGCCGCCAGCGCGGGAAGGAACACCTCGGCCGTCGGGGCCGGGCCCTTCACGCCTTGAATATTTTTCCTGCCGCATGGCGAAGCGGTCCCCTTGTTCACCGCCGCCTGGCCGGTCCCCGACTTTTCCGGCGCCGGTCGCGTAGCAATCCCCCAAGTTCAGCCACAGCACTCCGTCGCCCTTCAGCACTCGCCGCACCTCGCGGAACACGGCGACCATGTTGGCGACGTACTCCTCGGGCGTATTCTCAAGGCCGAGTTGCCCCGGCGTACCGTAGTCACGGAGGCCCCAATACGGGGGCGAGGTAACGCACGTTTGCGCGCTCTCCGCGCGGAGAGGGATCGCCCTGGCGTCCGCGCAGACGATCACGGCTTCCCTCCCCGCAGCTCGGCCACGGTTGACATGGCGCCACGCATCAGGTCCAGCGTATCGGCGTACCGCACAAGGATGTCCTCCGCCTGGGCGAGCTTCTCCGCCGGGGTCAGGAGGAATTCGTTGACCAGCCACTGCACGATGATCTTCCCGGGATCCCCAAGGACCCGGAGCAGGTCGGGGAGCCACGCCAAGGGGAAGTGCCGCTTGCCCTCGTATTCGGAAAGCATCATCGACAGCCGGTTCTCGCTGATCCCGTCCGGGCCGAGGGCGCCGGCGATCTCCTTGCGGGACTTGCCCGAGGACGCGATCGCGTATTCGACGACTTCCTTAAAGTTTTTAAGGGGTTTCAGGTCGAAGCTGAGGGTGGTGCTGACGTGGACCACCACCGGGGCGGGGTCGGTATTCCGTAATGTTTTCACCGATTTACCGACACTCGTGACAAGAATTCACTCTCCTTCACCATCTCCCCCACGTTATTCGAGGGGGCATGATGCGATCACGCATTCGCCGCCTGGCCGAGATCCTCGGGCGCCTGGTCGGGCCACACCAGCCACTCTTTCTTGAGCCGCCCGCCCGTTGCGGTCTCGATCGCGGCCGCGGTGTCCGGCCCGAAGCGCCGGGACCCGGAAACGCACTGCGCGATGTAATTGGGGCCGGGCGTGGCCGTGCCGGTATGCTTCTGCGCCTCGCGGGCGAGATCGTCGTAGGTCCACCCGAGCTCCTTGCAGACCTCCTTGACGATCGGCAGCGGTGGGTACGTTTCGCGTTCTCCAGTCATGGTCCACCTCCGGTCCGGAATATTAGCCCTCGGCTGGAACGCCTGTCAAGGGGGAAATATTAGCCGCGGGTGAATTTACTGAAATCCAACGGGAAAGGAGAATGAGCCGTGGGCCAATTACTGAAAAAGCAGCCGGGATCCAGAGAGCGGCGCGCCGGCGTCCTCGATCGGCGGTTCCAGGAGAATCTCCGCCTCCTTCGAAAGGCCCGCGGACTCAAGCAGGGCGAGCTCGCGGAAGCGATGGGGTGGGCCAGCCCGAATTACGTGTCGCAGCTGGAAACGGGGATCCGGGGGTTCAGCCCGGAGCTCGTCGAGCAGCTGGCGCTCTTCTTCAAGATCGACCCCGGCGCGTTCTTCCAGCCCACCCCGAGGCGGGCGGTGTTGCGATCGATCTTCGAGACACTCCCGGCGGAGTGCTTCGCGGATCTCCGCGGCACGGGCAAGTGCGACGAGCTGGTGGAGAAGTTCAAGGAGATCGCCAGCAAGGAACTGAAGCCGAGGCCCATCCCGAATTGAGATGAGGCTCCCGCTAATATTATTAGCAGCCCTCCTTCTCACCGGATGTCCACGCGACGCCGTGGATTTTGAATCTTCCATGAACAGCCAGGTCGGGATCCTCACGTACGACGACGCGATCCAGTCGTGGGGGCCGCCGACGAACGTCGCCGAGGGCGATCGCGTCACCGTCGCCCTGTGGACCAGGTCGCTCGGAACCACCATGACCCGATCGCGCTTGATGGCGTACGCCAGCGAGACCACCAACAATCTCACGATCACCTTCGACAAGGAGACGCGGCGAATGATCGCCTGGCGCCTGGACGAGCGGTAGCTCGTACCGAATAGCCCTTCCTCGAGGCCCCCGCGCGGGGCCTTTTTTTTTGCCCCCCTCACCCCCCCCCGAAAATAAATATTAGCCCACGGCGATTATTTGCTTGACTCGTAATAAGCCGTGGGCTAACGTGGCATCGTCCCCCGGGGATCCGGGGGTACAAAAACCCCCGCTCCTGAGCGGCGGAAAGGAGACACAAGATGGCGAAGAACGACACGACGGTGAATTACCAGTGGGCGAACCGGCCGGCCGACGAGCGGTTCAAGACGCTCGAGGACCTGCAGGCAGCGGTGGCCGCGCGTACGTCCCGGTCGTACGCGTTCAACGCGGCGCCGAATCAGTCGATGGCGATCGGAACCGAGGAAGGCGAACTGATCCTCGCAACCCCCGAGCGCGATCCCCTTCGGTTCACGAACTGGTCCTTCGGGCAGCTGGCCTTCGCGGCCGACGCTCCGGCGTCGTACCTCCGGAGGATCCCCTCGCCCCTCGCCGCGGACTGCATCAATTGGGGGTTGCGGAACGGCAAACGCGACGAGAACCTCCTCCTGGTCGACTCCCAGGACAACCGCCTTCGGGCGGTCACAAGCGTTTCGTATGGCCGCATCTGGGACAAGGATGTGGTCGACGGCGTGATCCGGGTCAACGAGCAGGCCGGCGGGATCTGGAAAGTTCCGGCTGCCTCGTACGCCACGAAGAACCCCGACCGCGCCACCACGCTGTACGCCTCCGACCGCGACGTGTTCATGTTCCTGTGCGACGAGACCCACCTGGTCGAGTTCAACGGCGAGCAGCTTCACCGCGGGTTCTACGTCTGGAACAGCGAGACGGGCGCGCAGACCTTCGGGATCGCCACATTCCTGTACCGCTACGTCTGCGACAACCGGATCATCTGGGGCCAGGAGAACAAGCATGAGCTTCGGATCCGGCATTCTGCCGGAGGCCCCGAGCGGTTCACCCGGGAAGCGGCGCCGGCGCTGAAGGCATACGCCGAGTCCTCCACCGAGCAGATCATCGCCACGATCCGGAAGGCCAAGGCCCTCGAGGTCGGGCGCACCGACAAGGACGTCCTCGAGTGGATCAAGAACCAGGGGTTCACGGCCAGCTTCTCGAAGCGGGTATACGACACGGCCGTCGCCGAAGAAGGCCGCTGCGCCAGCGTGTGGGACGTGGCCCAGGGCTTATCGGCCTCCGCCCGCTCCCTGCAGTATACCGACGCCCGGATCGACCTGGAGCGCCGGGCCGGAAAGCTGATCGAGAAGGTCGCAGCCTAACCACCGATGCGGGGGGCGCGCATCCTACCACGCGCAGGAAGGAACGAGCCATGAAGAAGAGCGGAGCGAAGGAGACGAGGCACCTGGTCGCCAGCACGGACGCTGCGACGACGCTGTGCGGGCGCCCGGCGGGGAAGGTCCTGCTGTGGGCGAAGAAGTACGAGCCGGGCGAAAACACGATGAGCGTGTGCGGCCGGTGCAAGGCGCTCAAGGCCGGCAAGGCGCGGACCGAGAAGATCGTCAAGAAGCACGAGCGGATCCGGGAGGCCGGGAAACCGAAGGCGGGAACCCCCGGGTTGCTTTCGGGGGACCACTGGCCCGATGCCACGCCGAAGGAAAAGAAGCCCGGCAAGCGCCAGCCCGCCCTCCTGGTCCTGGGCGACCGGATGCCCGAGAAGCTGCACGTGACGTTCAAGGGCGTGGAGTCGGATGCGATCGTACACCCT
>JAEHJW020000495.1_pt1 | contig 22116 bp, 28 predicted proteins | sample 9271431 | NCBI WGS metagenome assembly JAEHJW02 | reverse complement strand
ATGACTGAAACGTCCCAAGCCATCGCAACCAGCCAGCCCCCGGCAACGCCGGAGGGTTTCATCGGCAAACCCGAAGTCGCCCGGCGACTCAACAAAACCATCCGCACCGTGGACAACTGGATGAGCCGCGGAATCCTGCCCTATTACAAAATCGGGCGGAGCGTCGAGTTCAAGTGGAGCGACGTGGAATCCCACCTCACCCAAACCTGCCGCGTGGCCCGCCGGACCTAGGTGCGTGCCGGTCCCGGCAGAACCTGCCTATGGGCCTACCTCAAAAAACCTTCAAACACCAAGAAACAAAGGACACAAAGCATGAACTCTCGTGAAAAAGGCAAACGCGGTGAGCGCCAATGGCGCGATGAACTCCGCGAGAACGGTTATCCCGCCCGGCGGGGCCAGCAATTCAGCGGGTCGCCGGATTCGCCGGATGTGATTTGCGACGGGCTTCCCTGGGCGCATTTCGAGGTGAAGCACGTCGAGCACCTGAACCTGACGGAAGCGATGGCGCAGGCCCGGCGCGATGCCGCCGGCAAGGCGGCGTTTCTGGCGCATCGGAAAAATTACTGGCCGTGGCTCGTCACGATGGATGCCGAACGTTTTTACCGGCTGCTCCGCCGAGATCTCACGGGCGAATGGGCGAACCGCATGGCGGCGGGTTCCACGCCGGCGACCGCGTGCGCCGAGGTGGACTGGGTCCACTGCCAAATTATCACCGGACGCCGGCTCAATATCCATGAACTGATGCGCGTAACGCGGCGGGCGGCTGATAAGCGCGTGCCCGTGGTGGCACATCGGGACCGTGACGGCCGGTGGCTGGTCACCATCACCGCCGAATCCTTCTTCAATTTTCTCCGCGGCGTGTTGCCGCCGGCGAAGTAACCACAACAACCAAGAAAGAAAAACAAAATAGTATGAACAACCTCACATTAACCTGCAAAGACAGCGGCGACTTCAAGCCGCATCCCGAAGGCATTCATCCCGCCGTGTGCGTGGATGTCATGGATCTCGGTCTCGTCGAGACCGATTTCCAGGGCGTAAAAAAACTGGTCAACAAGGTGAAGGTGGTTTTCGAGACGGAAATGAAAACCACGGACGGCAGCGACAGCACGGTGGCGAAGTCGTTCACGGCTTCGCTGCATCCGAAGTCTAACCTGGCGGGCTTCCTTAGCAAGTGGCGCGGCCGGCCGGTCGCGCCGGGCGAGTCCATCGAGTTGCAAAAACTCATCGGGGCGTGCTGCACGCTGGTGATCTCGCATCAGAAAAGTCTGAGCGGCAAAACCTACGCCAGCATTGACGCGGTTTCCAAGCCGACCAAGAAGGTGACTCCCAGCGGCGCTTACGATCCGGCGGCGGCGCGCAAGCGCTATGCCGACTGGAAGGCGAAGCAATCGGCGGCACCGTCCGCACCCGCCCCGTCTGCGCCGGTGGCGTCACCGATGGCAGCACCTCAACCAGCGCCGGCGGCTCCGGCGGAGGCTCCGTTCGATAACTCGGATGATGTGCCGTTCTGAAACACAAACCACCTGGCCGGCGTGAGGAGTTAGAGCCTCCTCACGTCGGCTGCTACAAAGACTTTTTATGAAATTATTCTCTCCTGACAAAGCCCATTGGTATCAACGCGACGGCGTGCCGCTGCACACCGTTTTGTCGGCCAAGGGCGAACCCCGTCCCACCACGCTCCGCGATGCCCGCAAGCTCAGCCTCCTGCCGAGTGTGACGAACATCCTGGGCGTCATCGCCAAACCGGAACTCACGGCCTGGTTGCAAGAGCAGGCGGTGATGGCGGCGCTCACGCTGCCGCGCCTCGCCGGTGAAACCGAAGACGCATTTGCCCGGCGCGTCGTCGAGGACTCGCAGACGACGCGCGACGGCGCGGCGGATTTCGGCACGGCGTTTCACGCCGGGGCGGAACGGGTCGCGAACACGCTGGAAGTGGATGACGAACATCCGGCGGCGGCGTGGCTGCGGCATTTCCGCGTCTGGTATCAGGGCAACGCGGCTTTGCTGAACTGGACCGAAAAGGTGCTCGTGAACCGCGCTGTCGGTTACGCGGGCACGGCGGACTTGTTCATTGATCACATCGTTCACGGCCCGACGCTGGTGGATTTCAAGACCATGAAAGTCAAGCCCGGCGCAAAAGCCGCGCCTTACAAATCGTGGTGCTACCAACTCGCGGCGTATCGCAAGGCACTGCTGCTTTCGCCGGGATTGGGTGCGCCGGACCATCAACGGGTGACGTGCATGAACCTCATCGTGAACTCGAACGAGCCGTCCATTCCCATCGAGCACGTTTGGACTGACGCGGAAATGGAGCTGGGCGAAGCGGCCTTCGACGCGGCGCACAAGCTGTGGACCATCGAAAAAGGTTACGACCCGACGGTGACGGTCGTGGACGTTTGAAAGGACATCATGCTGCGCAAACTCGACAAGTTATGGTTCCTCATCCTCGGTGTTATCCATCGTTGGACGATCCGGCAAGCCTGCGCGCATTGCCAGCGGGAAAAGCAACGCCGTTTCCAACGGCTGATGGCGTCCAGCCGCAACCACCTGAACTGACGCATGGACGTTGCCCTCAATCCCGTAACCGGCCGGCTGCCGGTGCAGGTGGTGGAACATCTGCACCGGTTGCTCGGCGGCGATGCGCGCGTGGAAAAAATGGTGCTGGATTACATCGAGTTTCGCTGGGGCGCGAAAAACCTTTTTTACATCCCGCCGAAAGCGGCGGGCGAAATCATCCGGCGGCCGGCCGACTTCCTGACGGCCGCAAAAAACCACGCTGAACCTGAACTGCAATTTTGACTTATGGGACGCAAACGAAAACACGGCTGGCATTTGTTCATCTGCCAGCAATGCGGACGCCGCTGGTGGACGCATTCCAAAAATCCGAACTACGGCAAAACCCCGTGCAAGGACTGCGGCACGACCCGCATCACCAACCACGGTTTCAATGATCCCCGCGAGATTGGTCGCGGACAGTCAACCTCAACCTGAAAAACAACAAAAGCACACCTATGAAGACACCGATTAAAAAGTCCTACACTGACCCGGAGAGCGAGTTTGGCGACCGCCATCGCGTCCGCCGGTTCAAACAGGTCGCGGAACACTATCCGAGCCGGATGGGTCTGTTCCGGCGCGTTTACCACGGGCAAGCCAGTCCGCGGGAAGCCATCAAGGCGTTCTGTCTGGAATGCAACGGCTGGGAAGAGGCCGCCATTCGTGATTGTCCTTCCACAGCCTGCCCGATCTGGCGCGAACGTCCGTTTCAGGTGCGTGCCGGTGGCAGCGCCACCTGCGATCAGGTCAAGAATCCTCATGATTGATCCCCGTCAGATTGCCGCCGGCATCGTCGGCGCGGTGGACTGGCAGACGGAAGTCTCCGGCTTCTGCCGCTGTCCGGGCGAATCGCTGCACACGCATCCCACCGGCAAGAAAGATTGCCGCGTGAGCGTGGACGGTGCGCCGACGATTTACTGTTTCCATTCATCGTGCGAGGCGGCGGTGGCGGGGGCCAACCGCGCCTTGCGGCGGGCCATCGGGGGGAGTCCTTGGGAAATCGTCCTGCCGGGCGGGAAGATTTTACGCTCCGGGGACATTTTACAAACCGGTGGTGTGGTGCTGCCGCGCGAAGTCATTCGCGCCCGCGCCACCGGCTCCGGCCTGAATCTGGTGGAGCAGATGGATCTGGAATCGCTGCGCGTCCTGGCGCTGCGGTTCAAGCCGGAGTTGTTCGCAAAATTTCACTGGCCGTTCGCGCAGATTTTGTCGGATTCGCCGCTGTTGGTGGCGGACCGTGATGCCGATGAGCAGTTTCGCACCTGGCTGCGGTTGTGGCCGGCGCATTGCCATGTCTGGATCGGCGACGTTTATTCGTCGGGCCGCCCAGAGCATCGCACTCATTTCCGGCCGGTGGCGGACTGGTATCAGATCGGGCCGGTGATGGGTAATTTCACCTGCGGCTCGGCGTTCAAGCCGGGTTCTTTCCAGCGCTCCAACGCCAACTGCGACGGCACCCGTTTTCTCGTCGTCGAGAGCGACACGCTCAAGAAAGACGAAATCGGCGCGGTGTTCGCCTACATGAACAACCGGCTGCATTTCAATCTGCACGCCATCATTGATACCGCCGGCAAATCCCTGCACGGCTGGTTCGACGCGCCGAACAATCGCCTGATTGAGACGCGGCTGAAAGCCGTGCTCCATGTCTTCGGCTGCGACCCGAAACTTTTCACCTATTCCCAGCCCGTGCGTGTGCCCGGTGCTTATCGGGATGGAAAACTTCAACGCATCGTCTGGCTGAAAAACTGACTTATGGAAATCAAAACCTTTTCCCCGCTCGATCAGGTTGACCCGGCGGTTGACCTCGGCGCCATTCAGGCCGATCTGGCGGACTGGCATTACATCGAGGACATCGCGGCCAATCCGCATCCAAAGCCGCCGGAACTGATCGCGGGCCTTCTGCACCAAGGGTGCAAGATGATCCTGGGCGGCACATCCAAGTCGAACAAGTCGTGGTGTCTGCTCGATATGGCAATGTCGGTCGCCAGCGGTCAGGACTGGTGGGGTCGCCGGTGCATCAAGGCTCCCGTCATCTACATCAATCTGGAGCTGCAGCCGTGGGCGATTGATGAACGGCTCGCGCTGCTTTGCCATGCGCGGCCGGAATGCAAGTTCGACCCGAAGATGCTCGCCATCTGGAATCTGCGCGGCAAGAGCGCCGATATGTCCGTGCTCCGGCCGCGCCTGGAGAAGAAACTGGCCGGCACGAAGTTCGGGCTGATCATCATTGATCCCGCCTATAAAGTTCTCGGCGACCGCGACGAGAACGCCAACGGCGAAATTGCCGGTCTGATGAACGAGTTTGAGGAACTGGCGCAGTCCACCGGGGCCGCCATCGTCATCGCGCATCATTTCGCCAAAGGCGACAGCACCGCGAAGTCCGCCATGGACCGCATGAGCGGTGCGGGTGTTTGGATCCGTGACCCGGACGCCATCATGGTTTTGACCCCGCACGAAGAGCCGGACTGTTTCACCGTCTCCAGCATTCTGCGCAACATGCCACCCCTGCCGGAGTTTGTCGTCTCGCTCGACTTCCCACTGATGAAGGTCGCCAGTGACCTGAACCCCGCCGCGCTCCGACGGCCACAGTCCAAAAACAAGGTGTGTTCCGACAAGGAGTTTTTGGACGCCATCATCACCGATGAGGGCAAAACCTTTGGCCGGGTCATGCAGGAATCCAAGGATTTGCTGGAAGTGAGCCGCAGCACCGCCAACCGCTTGCTTAAACGGTTGGTGGCAGCGGGTTTGGTCACCAATTCGGGCGGGCTTTACTGGCGTGGTGTCACAAGTGTCACATCCCTTAAAGAGTAATGGAACCAAACCCACAAAACAGGCAGGGAGGAAGACCACCCTCCTTGGGGTTGGGTGGTCCTTCCCTCACTGCCAATGGACTGGCACCTAATATAGATACGCGAAAATTTATGAACACGATGGAACCAAAGACTGTGCTGGCGTTTGAACAACTGCCACGCGAAACCACGAAAGCCTTTGCGGCTTTCAAAACCTACCTCGACCTGGGGCCGAACCGGTCGCTGGTGTCTGCTGCTGCCAAGTTGGGCTGCACCAAGCGGCGGCTGGAATGGCTCAGCCGGAAATACGACTGGCCTGCCCGCGTGACTGCCTTCAACCGGCACTTTGCCGAGTTGGAGCGGCAGGCCATCGAACGGCTGGCGTGCGAGAAAGCCGTCGAGTGGTGGCAGCTTCACGAACCGGCCCGCCGTCAGGCGTGGCTGGAGGCCGAGGAAGCCATCACGATGGTGCGCGAGGCCCGCGAGCGCTGGCGGAAGTCGGGCCGGACGCCCGGCTTTGAAGGCATGGCGCGGATGTTGGATCTGGCGTTCAAGCTGAAACAGTTTGCCGCCGGGATGCCTAGCGAGATCAAGGAGGTTCACAACTTGCACGCCGGCAAGGTGTCGATCGAGTGGGAGGAAGCCATCCGCAAAGCCTACGCGGTGGCTGAACCGACTGCCCCGGCCATCGTGGATGTTCAGGAGGTGAAGCCATGAATACTTACGACATTTTGGCCAAGGCGGCGGTAGCCGCTGGCTGTCCGATGGACCAGACATTCAACCTGGTCAAAGGCGAAGCCTGTTTGCAGGAACGGCAACTGTTGGCCTGCGCTGCCGCGCGTCTATGCGACCAGCCGAACGGGCCGACCGCCGTTGGCTATGGCGGTGCTCGCGGCGGTGGCAAGAGTCATTGGTTGCTGGCGCAAATGGGGGTGGACGATTGCCAGCGCGTGGCTGGGCTGAAATGCCTGCTGTTGCGCAAGGTGGGCAAAGCCAACCTGGAGCACTTCGAGGATCTGCGCCGCAAGCTATTCAACCGGCTGCCGCATGAGTTCTCGGCCTTCCGTGGCATCCTGACGTTCGCGAACGGCTCCCGCATCATCGCCGGTCACTTCCAGAACGAGAAGGACATCGACGCTTACCTCGGCTTGGAATACGACGTCATCGGCATCGAGGAGGCTACCACCCTGACTAGCCGGAAATATCAGGACATCACCACCTGCTGCCGGTCGTCAAAACCGAACTGGCGCCCTCGTATTTATTCCACGACCAATCCGGGCGGCGTTGGTCACGCCTGGTATCGGACGAAGTTCGTGGCGCCGATGTTGGAACGGCGCGAGACGGACACACGTTTCATCCCGGCGCGCGTCACGGACAACCGGTGGAATAATCCGGATTACGTCCGCGTGCTCGAAGGGCTGACCGGCTGGCAGAAACGGGCATGGCTTGACGGAGATTGGGACATTGCCGCCGGACAATACTTCACCAACTTTCGCCGGGAAATTCACGTTCTGAGCGATTTTGACGATGGCCGTGGCATGGAATGGTTCGCCGCTCTGGACTATGGTTTCGCGCATTACACCGTGGTTTTGCTCGGGTGTCGCGACGGCGATGGCAACATCTTCATCGTGGACGAACACGCCGAACGGCTTTGGCTCCCGCAGCGTCATGCCGCAGGCATCCGGGCGATGTTGGCCCGGCATGATCTGGAGCCGGCGAGTCTGCGCCGCTTTTCTGCCGGCGCGGATGTGTTCTCCCGCCAGGGTGACGGCTCCACCGTCGCCAGTCAGTATGAACGGCTGGGGATTCGGCTGAAACCGGCCAGCATGGATCGGTTGAATGGGTGGGCGGAACTGATGCAAGGCTTCGGTGATCCAGAAAATGGCGTAAAACCGACATTATTCATCCATCAGCGATGCAAACGGCTCGTGGAGACGATTCCCACACTGCAACACGATCCGAATCGGCCTGAAGATGTGCTGAAAGTGGATGCGGACGACGATGGCGTTGGGGGCGATGATGCGGCGGACTGCCTGCGGTATCTGGTGGCGACGAAAATCCGGACGGTGACGCAATGCAAATTGCGGGGATTCTGACGAAGAGACAGTTTTCACTCTAAAAGCGACGGTGTGGTTACGCGGTCGGCTGCCGCAACACATGGGGGCATGGTGATAGCTGTCCGGCGCATGAGGACAGAAGCCGTCCGCCATTGGCGGACAAAAGCGAAGCGTGCGGTGGCTGGCGTGAGACAGCCACAAAAGCGGCCGGTGGCCGCGTGAGTGTGGAACACAAGAGCGCGTTTTTTCGCGCGTGCGTCTGAGCTGTCAGCGAAGACAAAAGCGGAGCGTGAAAGCCGGTCTGGCGATTGAGGACATAGCCCGCGGGTGCGGGCGTGGCCACGTGCGAAGCGCGATCAGCGCGGCAGCGCCCCAGCGCGGAGCACAAAAGTCCTGGGCAGGACGTGCCGTGCGAGTCGGCGAGCACATTAGCCGTCGGTCTGTGGCGGACAAGAGCGAGCCGCTGGTGAGCGTGCCAGCGCCGACCCTTGGGGATGGAAGGGTCGAAAGCGCAAGGGATGGGCGGGGGGTGCGAGCCGCACTGGCGAGCATTGGGGAAAGACGCCCCGACCAAACTTCTCAAACAGCGGAGCGGCGGAGTTGGCGTGCAGGATGCCGGCCAGTTGGCGACCCGATAGCAGCGCCACGGGCGGTGGCGCGACCGGCGGGGACGCCGGAGCTATCGGGGTGACAATGCAGCCGCCGGATTGAACACAAGACGCCGTTATATCTCGATGAACCGGGCCGTCGGCGCGAGGGAACGCGGGAGACGGCGGGGACCCGTTTTCAGCGGTGCCTTTAGGAGAATCTGAAAATGGGGCGGCATTGAATATAACTGCTCTTGTGTTTTGTCCGGGAAGCAATCCTGCATGACAACGGAGCCGCGAAGCTCACGCTATTGTGTCGGGGCGTCTGGACTCGTTGCCTGGCATCGTCGCGCCAGCACGATGACATTATCACCAAGTCTCCGGCGTTGGGGTGTAGCGGAATGATGGCCAGTTTGCGGGGGCCAGGGTCAAACCTGAGACAGCAGGCCGCGAAGCCCCTGCGCTGGAGTCTTGGTCAAATTTGATCTTCGCAGTGAGTCCGGCCAGTTTTGGGAGTGCAGCGCTCTGGAACGGAGCTTGCGCAGTGAAAGATTAGCGGAGCGACCAAAAGCTGGCCGGTCTCACGGATAATGTTTTCGCCTGGCACCGGGCGAAGCCTCGCGGTGCTATTGCTTTCGTCTTCGGCGACAGCCACGAGCGTCGGCAACCGCGCGCGACCCGCATCATCCGCGAAGGGAGACCGTGTATGGGTTGCGCGTTCGTGTTGTCCTGTTGAGCACGCGAATGGAATGCAGCGCGAACTGAATTTCTATTGAGCGAATGCGAACACTATTTGCAGTAGCCTGGCCGGCGATTGAGACCAATTATTTTCTGATTTCGAGGTATTTTGCAAAATCTTCCTCGGCCTTCTCCAATTTAGACCACAACTGATTGGCGATTTTTTCTGCTTCCGGGTCGTCTCCCGGATATGCTGTATAAAATTTTCCTTCCTCACAGGCATAATAGCACGATTCCATGCTGCCTCTAACGTCCTCTGGAAGGACTCCCGAGTATTCAATCAGGTATTCTCTTAACTCTTTGCCGTGGGTTTTGAAATTTAGAGCGATGTCCGCAAGAGCTTCGTCCCATTCTTGTTCGGGGTGCTTTTTTTCTGGTCTGATAACATATAAAAAACGCCTTAACTTATTATAGGCTGTTAGTTGCTCCTCAAAGATAATTTTTTTCCGAAGCAGATTATCTTTATATTTTTCAATCTCCTTGGCGTTTTCAGTCTTGATTGATTCAACAGACCTGGTCAAAACACCTATGTCTTCTTTGGTTGCCAAATTCTCGCCACGCTTTTTCAAGTATGAACCAAAATACGCGGCTACACCTGCAACAACTACAAACACCAAAAGTTGCCACCAACTCAAAACCATTTTGTCATGCAAAAACGCATTTAAAGCGACGTGAAAATCTTCAGGGGTTGGATTCATATATTCGAGCAAATATCGTTTCACGGCGATCATTGGTCGAAAAGCATATTTTAATGAAATTACGCCTTTTGGGGCGGGTGAATCGGCGTCCAGAGGTTCACAACCTTTGGCGCTGGGGTTCGGGGATGCGCAATCCCCGATGAAAAAAATATCGCGGCGAGCCATCAAGGCGAAGCCGCGAAAAATTTTTGAGCCGTGCGCCTGTCACACGCACGGCAATGATGGGACAGGCTACGCTGTCCGGTGGATGGTTCGGAATGGGGCGACAACTTCCTCGAACCACGGGTGAAGCTGGATGGCTTCGGCCAATTTCTTGATGCGGAAATACACGGTGCTCTGGCCGATACCGTGCTTGTCGGCGTAGCTGTGAATCCGTGTCAGTGTGCCTGGCTCGCGGACGGCAAGCATGATGTCATAAAGCTCGCGGGCGTCTGCCGGAATCATCGCGGCAATGGCGCGAAGGGCATCACGTCGGGCGGCGTATTCATCCGGGCGGATGTGTCCGGGGTCGGCCAAGTGACAGGCGCGAACACCATCAGGGCTGGCGTCGTCGTGGTCTTCCTCGTGAATCGCCAAGTCGGTCATGTGGCGCTGCTGCTCTTTGCCGGCCATGAAACTCAAAACGGCGTGGGTGATTTGCTGCTGATTGAACTGCGCCTTGCCGGTCTGGTTGAAATATCTGGCCGACTGGCCAAGCTCCTTGTTCGTGAGATAATCAAGCGCTTCGTCAACGGCGGCGGTGCTGCTGCCCAAACCAAAGCGGTCTAGGGCACGCGAAACACGGGCAATCAAGATGTCGTTCTGGTGAATGCCTGCCTCAAAAGAAAGCCAAGCGGCTTGGTTGCGGGCCGTCTCGATCTCGGCGGCGTGTTTGCGGTCTGGTGCCTCTGGCGTGCTGGAAGAAATAGAAGTCATAAGAGAAGTGGGCGCGCTGTCACCGCGCCCGTGGTGGGTTAGTTGGTGGTGACGTCGGCGGGCTGGTAGGTGGGATACTTCTCGTGGGGGTCGCCTGCGCTGCTCAAGCGGAACTGGCCGCACGGATGTTGCCACGCCTGCCGCGTGCGGTTCCAATGAAAACCCAACTGTGCCAACGTCTGGCGAACCTCGGCGGCGGGCTGCTCACTGAATGAAACCCAAATCCACTTGCCGACGACTTCGGCCAGCTCCCACAAGCGGCGGTCTTGCTGCTGGAGCAAAGCCAAAACTTTTTCGGTGGGCAAGGTGCGGTTCTGCTTCCGTGCTTCCGAATCAATCGGCAAACGCGTGTCAACGCGCTCTGCCTGCGGTGTCTGCGCCTGCGGCACTACTAGCTTCGATTCTTGAGGGAGCCTGTTCGATTTTTTTTGTGATGTAGTTTTCATAGTCTTTTTTTTGGCACTGCTCGCCCCTCATCCGTCGGTCGCCTTGTTCGCGAAAAAGCCGAGCCCCCAGCCCTCCTGCGTGGAAGTAGTCTTCAGAAGGAGCCGCGCAATGGCGGGCTGGTGTTTCAGGCGAGGCCGTGACAAGGCGACCGCACGCGAGAGGGGTTTTAGTGAGCAGTGAAAAAAGGACTTGAAAACGAAGCGTTCTTCACAAAAAAACCAACGCATTTATTGTTCGAGCAACGCGAGCAAACTATCTACGACCGTAGGGAGCTAATCATCTATTGCTGGTCCTCGACGATAGGCAACGCCTCGCGTCGTATTGCTAAATCCTGGCCGGACGAAGTCTCGCGGCCTTCGGTCACGCTGCCGGAAGTGTGACCGACATTATCCAACCGAGGAACGAAGTGACGAGGTTTCGACGCCGGACAGCGCGGTAAGTCATGGCGAACCTGAATGGTTGTCTTGGAACCAAATCATTCGCGAACCTACCGCGTCCGAATCGCGCGCGCTGTCAGCGAAAGGCCAGCCGTGAGAAACCATTCGTAAACCTGTGAAGGCTGGCCGGTGCTGGCGTCGCGGTGGCGTTAGCCGCCGCCGCCAGCATGAGCGCCGGCGTCCGCGCGCGGGAATTGGCATTCGTAAATGGAGACCGTGAATTTGCGGCGCGATTCGTCATTGTTGAGCGCAGCGAACAAACTTCCTATTGAGCCCAGCGAACTAATTTCACCGTTGGCATGACGTCGAATTAAAATCCGTCAAATATATTTTTGCACAAATTTATTCGCGCTGGTTCGGAGTGGAAATCATCCCGTTCGTGAGTGTTCGTTAGTGGATTCTCTGCGCAAAAATATTTTCAAAAACCGATGCTAAAGTTCGCTCGTGCCGGCGAACTCCACACATCCTGATTACGACGCCAACCTCGCAACTTGGTTGCGTGCTCGTGATGTCATCGCCGGCGAGGATGCCGTGAAAGTTGGTGGCAACAAGTATCTGCCTCGTCTGGATTCGCAATCCGAAAACGAATACAACGGCTACAAGTCTCGCGCCTGTTTCTTCAACGCCACGTCTCGCACCTGTGATGGATTTCTTGGTCTGCTCTTTCGCCGTGATCCCGAAGTCAAACTGCCCGACCGTCATGCTGGTGTTGGTGGTGCTCTGCGTGTGTTCACGGATGATGTGGATTTGATGGGGACTTCGCTGTTCACTTTTTGCAAGGGTGTGGTGGGTGAAGTCCTGGCGCTTGGTCGCTGTGGCACGCTGATTGACTGGCAAGCCGATGGTGAATCCCGTGCCTATGTTGTCCGCTATGCTGCTGAAGACATCCTCAATTGGCAGACGCAACGCATCAATGGCCGCAACGTGGTCACGATGATTGCTCTCCGTGAAATGGTGGAGCGTCCCGATGAGTCGGATCCATTTGTTTTGAAAATCACGGAGACTGTTCGTGTCTTGAAGCTCGAACAACTTCCCGATGGCAGCACACGGTATCTCGTCGAAATCTGGGAGAAAAATCCGGCCGCCAAAGATGCTGGCTGGACGCTGACTGAAACCCGTGTCCCGCTTCGTCTTGGAAAACCACTCCCGCTGATTCCATTCGTCTTTCATGGTCCACGCAACGCATTGCCCGACGTGGACAAGATGCCGCTCGCCGACATCATCCATGTGAATCTGGATCACTATCGTCTCGATGCTGACTACAAGCATGGCCTGCACTTCACCGCACTGCCCACCGCTTGGGTCGCAGGGTTCGACAAGAAGGATAATCTTCACATTGGCAGCAGCACGGCTTGGGTATCTGACACGGTGGGTGCCGTGGCTGGCTTCTTGGAGTTCAAAGGTCACGGTCTGTCCACCTTCGAGAATGCACAAAACCGTGATGAACGACTCATGGCCGTGCTTGGCTCCCGGATGTTGGAAGATACCAAACGTGTCGGTGAAACCGCTGATGCCATCGAGCTACGTCAGGCTGGTGAGAACAGCATCTTGATGACGCTCGCCTTGTCTTTGTCTGATTCCATTTCCCAAGTCCTTCGCTGGGTGTATTGGTGGAATAGCACCGAACCATTTCCTGAAGATGTCAGTGAAGACTTGGTGCTGCTGCAAATCAACACTGACTTCACCGCCAAAGGTCTGACCAGTCTGGAACTCACTGCCATTGTCTCTGCCTGGCAGGCTGGAGCCATCAGTCAGGCCACCATGTTCGATCTCTTCCGCAAAGGTGAAGTCCTACCCACTGGACGCACGGATGCAGAGGAAAAGAATCTCGTCCAAGCTGGACAACCCAGTGCGAGCCGCACGGGCAAATTCCAAAACGGTCAGCAGAATCCGACCGGGGTCTTTCCTAATGCTGGCACTACCCCGGCCGCAACTACGTCGCCAGCCGCAACCACCAACTAAAAATTTATGGCCTTGAAAAACAAATACGCGAGTGCCGCTGAAATCCCGGCGGAACTGAAACCGTTTTACGTCGAGCGCGATGGTGCCTGGCTGCTGGACTCCGAGCGTAACGAGGAATTGCGCCAGACGAACATCACGGTGATGAAGGAGCGCGACGCGTTGCTGAAACGGTTCGAGGGGATTGACCCGGATGAAGTCCGCAAGCTCGCCGCCGAAAAGGCGCGGTTGGAAGAAGAGCAGCGGTTGAAGGACGGCAAGTTTCAGGAAGTGCTGGCCGACAAGCTCAAGGCGGCGGTCGGTCCTGTGGCCGCTGAGCGTGACGCGCTGAATGGCCGTCTCTCCGCGCTGCTGATTGATCAGGCCGTCGTCACCGAGGCGACCAAGCGCGGGCTGCGTCCCACGGCGCTCACCGACATCACGGCCCGCGCCCGCAACACTTTCAAGCTGGTGGGCGGTTTGCCCCAGGCTTTTGACGGCGACAAACCCCGCACGGGCAAAGACGGGTTCTCGCCGCTGACTTTGGCTGAATGGGTGGATGCGTTGGTGTCCGACGCGCCGCACTTGTTCGAAGCAAATGCTGGTGGCGGTGCCGCCGGCTCAGGCTCCCGTGGGGCCGGTAGCGGTGTGGTGAATCCGTTCCGCAAGGAAAGTTGGAACCTCACCGAGCAAGTGAAACTGCTGAAGAACGATCCGGGCTTGGCGGCCCGGCTGAAAGCTTCGGCCAACTGAAATTCAGCGACGGTCTTAGACCGCCGCTACAAAACGAAAGAACAACACTATGGCTAAGACTCTGATCTCGGACATTATCATTCCGAGTGTGTTTGAAAACTACGCGCTGGAGCGCACGGCGGCAAAGTCCGCCCTGATCCAGAGCGGCATCGTCGAATTGAATCCTCATTTCGACGCTTTGGCGGCTGGTGGCGGCAAGACGATTGACATGCCGTTCTGGCAGGACATTTCGCCCAACCGGCAAATCCTGTCGGACAGCGCCACGCTGGCGGTGAACAAAATCACGGCGAGCAAGGATGTCGCCATCCTCAATAACGATGCCCAGGCTTGGGGCGCGAACGATCTGGCTGGTGCCTTGGCGGGTTCCGATCCGCTCAACGCTCTGCTTGACCTCGTGGGCGCTTATTGGGCGCGCACGGATCAGGCGTATGTCATCTCGGTGCTGAAAGGGTTGTTCGGCACGGGTGGCACGCTGGCAGCGACGCACAAGCTGTCCATCGCGGCGGAAGCCACCGGCAGTTATGCGGCGGCGACCAAGCTGAACGGCGACACGTTTGTGGATGCGACCGTGAAACTCGGCGATTGCAGTGACAACCTGACGGCACTGGCGGTGCATTCCGCCGTCGAGGCCGCGCTGCGCAAGCTCGACCTGATTGATTATCTGCCCGACAGCGAGGGCAAGATGACGGTCAAGGTGTTCCAGGGCCGGCGCGTCATCATTGATGACAGCCTGCCGGTTCGCGCGGGCACCACGAGCGGCTATGTCTATACGTCGTTCCTGTTCGGTCCCGGTTGTTTCGGTCGCGGCAACGCGACGCTCAACGAGCCCGTCGAGGGCGGCTTCGGCACGAAGGCGGTGGAGTGGTCCCGCGCTGCGTTGGACAGCGACACGAACTTCATCAATCGGCGTCGTTACATCCTGCATCCGCGGGGTGTGAAGTTCACCAGCTCCAGCCTGGCGGGCCAAAGCCCGACCAACGCGGAGTTGGAAACGGTCGCCAACTGGACCCGGGTCTTCGAGGCGAAGAACATTCGCATGGTGGCGATTGACCACAACGTCTGATTCACGGCGTCGGCGCATGGTTCAACCCGTGCGCCGACGCTCTTCAAAATTATGAGCCAACTTTATTCCTTCATCCGGCGCAAACGGCGCGGGCAACCGGCACCGGCTGATTTCATGTGTCCGCATTGCGGGCGCCTGGCCGGTGCGATCGTGCCGGCGGAGACCGTTGAACCGCTGCCGGTCGTGCCGCCGGCTCCGCCGGTGGCTCCCGTGGTTGAACCGGTGAAAGTTTCCAAACCGAAAAAGTCTCGTGGTAACGCTCCTAAAAATTGACCGTCGCACCTGGCTCGCGCTGCAAGCGCAGAAGCATCGCCGCGCCCGGCAGCATCGTTTGCTGCCCGCGCCGGTGTTGCGTGCGGCGTATCCCAGCTTGTTGCGTTGGGATTGGGATTTGCCAAATCCGCACAAGTGGAATGTCTGGACCAGCCTCGACAACGGTGCGTCGTGGTTTCTCACCGAGGATTATTGGATGTATGGCGACGCCCGCCAGTTTGCGCCCGATGGTGGCGGTGAATTGTATTTCATCGTCGGCGTGAACACTGCCGGGGTTGAGATCACCGAGCGCAGTAATTGGATCCGCCCGGATGATGCCATTCCGCCCGTGCCGCAAAGCGTCATCGGTTTGCAGCTTTGGGCGCGCGTCGAATCGCTCGCGCCTCTGGCTGACGGCGATCCGGTCGCAACCTGGCCGGATGAATCGGGCCATGAAACGCATCTGGCGCAATCCGATCCTGTCGCCAAGCCGGTGTATCGGCTGAATCGTATCGGACAACCTTCAGTTTATTTTGACGGCGTTGATGATGTGCTGACGTCGGTCGCTTCGGTATTCAAACCGGATGAGCATACGATTTTCGTGGTCGCCCGACCGGACTCCGTTGCGGAAAACGATTTGCTCGGCACAGGTGGCACGAGCGACGGCGACACTTTGCTGATGCTTTACACCAATCGGCTGCGTGGTCATGCGTTTCGTGAGGGTGATCCCAATGTGATTGATGGCGACACCTGGTTACATGCCGGCGATCTGGCCTTGTTTGAACAATCGGTTAGTGCCGGTGGGATTGCTTTGACGGTGTCCGGCATTGGCGATGGCAGCATGGGCGTGGCCGGTAACGGCGCGAACACGCGCAAGTGGGTGACGCTGGGTTCGCGCGACACGGGCAGCAATTTCAATGGCCACATGCTGGCCGTGCTGGTGTATGACCGTGAATTGACTGGTTCGGAGGCGAACACGGTGCGCCAGTATCTGTTAGACACCTATGCCGTGCCGACGCCTTATCCGCCGCTGACGTTCCAGACGGATTTGGCCGGGTATTGGAAGCTCGACGAGGCGATGGATTCCACGCGCTATGATTCCTCGGCGGCGGGCTGGAACTTGGATGAATGGTCGTTTCAGGAAGCCACGGGCGGTGGGCATGTTCCCGTCGGTCAAAGTTCCGGCTTCATGAATTACGCCGCTGATTTCGGCGATGGTTCCGGCGGCAAGGGGCTGGCTTCGTTCTTGCCCAATTTTCTGCTGGATGGCGATTTCACTTTCTCCTGCTGGTTCAATTACAACTCGACCAGCGGCTTTGATGGTCAAGGCATGATCAGTGTCGGCGGCACGGCGCAAATCGGCATCCGCGCTTACGATGGCGCGCTGAACTTCGTGATTTATACCGACAACCAGGCCGGTTACTCGGGGGCGCAAACGCCGGATTACTCCATTTCCGAAAACACCTGGACGCACGCGGTCTTTGTGAAGGATGGCAATTCGTTGCGCATCTACATCAACGGTTACGAGCAGGCTTATGCGGATTTCACCGGCAACATCGTGCCGACGGCCGCGGGCTTCTTTAGCGCCAGCGATTTGATTTTGGGCATCAATCCGTGGGGTTATCCGCTTATCGGTTTGCTGGATGAAGTCGGCTGCTGGCAGCGGGCTTTGTCCGGCTGGGAAGTGGATCAACTTTACAACTACGGCAATGGCCTGCCGTTTGAAAACTTTTAACCAACGAAAGGAGCAACTATGAACGCAATCGCAATCAAACCGAAAACGATCGAACTGGCGCCGGCCCGCACGGCGCAGATCAATGCCATCACCTGGCGCACGAGCGATGATTCTTTCCAGCGCAAGCTGCAGGTCATCGTCAACAACGCCACGATGTTTCAGATCACCGGCGCGGACTATGACGCGCTCGGCCAGTGGACGGATGAAACCATCAAGGGACTCATCCTCGTGCGCTTCGGTCTCGAACTGCCTGACTCGAATCCTGCCTGACGTTATGCCGCTCGCACTCATCAAAGAAGATGGCACTGGCAAGGCCGATGCCAACGCTTACGCGAATGTCGCGGATGGCGACGCCTATCACGCCGGGCATTTGTATGCCTCGGCGTGGACGGCGGCCAGCGCGGACCAGAAGGCCGTGGCGCTCGTGATGGCGTCGCGCCTGATTGACGCTGAATACCAATTCGGCGGCACGCGCTCGGTGGCGACTCAGGCTTTGCAATGGCCGCGTGAGGACTGCCCTGATCCCGACGCGGGCGACATGGTCGCCGAGACGATGGTGCCGAAGGCCGTCGTCGAGGCCGCGTGCGAGCTGGCGCGTGAACTCATCATCGCCGACCGCACCGCCGCGCCGGCCGGTGAAGGGTTGAAGTATTACAACAATGCCGGCGTCCAGACCGGCTACGACAAAACTGACACACGGCCAATCATTCCCGCCGTCGCCCAGGCGTTGCTCGCAAAGTTTGGTTCACTGACCAAAGCGAAGAGCGGCACAGTGCGTTTAGTCCGAACCTAGCGGTCGGCCACCATCAACCAACCATGAACACGAACATGAATCCGACTGAATTTATCCAGGCAATTGACCATGCCGCCGGCATGAATGACCGGTGGTTGTTCCTCGCGGCGTTCTGCCTGCTGCTGATCGGGTGTGGTCTGGTGATCTACTGGCTCGTGCGGCAGTTGCAGGCGGTGATTGCGGACCATAAGGAACTGCGCAACGAACATCACGCCGCGTTGGCGCAAATCATCGAGAAACAAAATGAGACCGCACTGAAACTCGCCGTGTGCCTTGACCAGAACAGCGAGGCGCTGCGCGAATGCGCGTTTGAACTGCGGCGATTCCAGGAGCGAAAGAATTTATGAAAAAATATGCGGCGGTATATTTGGGCACCCGCTGGGGACAGGATTACCCGTGGGGCATCACCGTGGAAGTGGATGGCAAGTCGCCAATCCTGCTTTGTGTTGGCTGTGCTGAAGACCGGGCGAATGAACTGGTGGCCTTGCTCAACCGTAAACAGGAGAGCGCGAGCCGCACCGGGAAAATGGCGGCGGCGGCGGCCATGCTGACGATGGCGCTCATGCTGTCCGGCTGCACCATTGCGCCGCTCAAGGGCGGCAAGGCCAGCACCGTGAGTAAATCCACTCAGGGCATTGAGCAATCCGTCGTGCAAGGCGACAACCCGGCTCAAGCCTCCCGGCAGGATCAAGAGACGGTGCGAACGAAGTCTTACACCGTGCCGGCCGGTTCGCGCATGGTGGAGACGCGAGTGTCGGCGGACACGAGCGGAGCGCCAACGTCGAATGTCACGGCCCTGGTAATCAGCGCGCCGATGGCCGTTACCGAGCATGAGGAGACGCGAGCAAAGACAGAATTGGGAGCGGCTCAGAAGGACACGGCGCGCGAATTGAGCGCGAAGCTGGCGAGCCTCAAGGGCATCGTGTGGGTTGGCGTCGCCGTGTTCCTGTTCGGTCTGGCGACGATGTTCTATCCGCCGCTGAAACTCATCATCGGCAGTGTCACCACCAGCACGGCGATCACTGTTGGCGGTCTAGCGTTGATGGTGTTGCCGTCGCTGGTGGTCGGGAATGAACTTTTGATTTTGGGTGGCGTTGGCGCGGCGGTGGGTGTATGGTTCTTCGCACACCGGCATGGACAATTGCGGGGGCTGGTGGATGCGGCGAGCGTGGCTAAAGTTTCGGAATTGCCGGAAAAAACTCCTGACAATTCCTGACTGGAAAATCTCGTTTTGATTCGTTTTGGTTCCAACATTGAAAATAGCGGCGTGGAAATTCGCCTATGTTTATGCGGGTGGAAGCAAGCACACGAAAAATGGCATAGGATTCGATTCCCTTCACCCGCTCCATTGATAATCAACGACTTACGAGGCGGTGCAGTAAAATTGCAGTAAAGTTTACTGGCGCTTTGGGGATAGTTTTTACAACATAATCCCCGCTCAAAATACCGCCAAGGGAATTGAACTTGGACGACGTCCAGCTCAGTTCACCCAATCTCCGCCAGAATTTGCGCCGCCTTGCCGGTGAAAACAATTCCGCCATGTTGAGCCGGCGGCACACGATTCTGGGGCGTGGCTTTGACCGGTTCGGTAACCAGGTCAGCCTCGGTTTTCCGGTTGCGCCATTTTACAAAGTCCTGCCAAAAAACCACCCCGGAAAAAGCCGGAAACCCCGGCAACCGAAACCATGAGCGCGCCGTCGCATAAGAGACGCCGGCCACCGGGAGCTTCAGCCACCCAAGCCGTGCTGCTGCCAATGCGAAGTTCGGAAGTTTTGTCAAAGCCAGACACCCAAGCCGTGGGCAATGCGGTGAAGTGCAGACCATGCTTGTAGTCGGCATCGAGACGATAGTGATCCAGGTTCACATAGATGATGTCGGCAAGCGGCATCTTGTCCACGTCAGGCAAAGCGTTGCGTGGACCGTGAAAGACAAAGGGAATCAACGGGAGACATTTACCGAGACGAAGCGGGACACGAGTTTCCACCAGCGTCCATTCGGTCTTGGGCTGGCTGGACTTTTGGCCAGACCAGAAGTTGCTCATCCAAGAGGACTGACTTTTCGCCCGGTGGCCGTCCGCAAGGACCCAGACTTCGACGACATAACGAGTGCCATCGTCAGGCATGACTTCCAATTTCAACACGCGGACGGTCTCCGTGATTTTCACAGCGAACGGATCAGCATCGTCAGGTCGTTCGACAAATTCCCGAAGAGTGACCATCGTCACCACGTTGCGGCCATTGATGCGGGCCGTTTGCCAATTCAAAATATCTTCAGCGGCGTAGCGGACAACGTAAGCGCGGGATTCACCAGCATTGCCAGTGGTGCTACCACCTTGCCAATCAATCAGCGTGCCACTGCGACCCACGGATAGCACTTCACCGGTGACACCCTTGCAAAAAGTGAAAAGCGACGTGCCCATCAAATCCACGTCATCCGTGAAGACACGCAAGGCACCACCAACACCAGCATGACGGTCGGGCAGTTTGACTTCGGGATCACGGCGAAAGAGCAGACCAAGGAATCCATCACAAGTGCGAGCCGTGGCGTTGAAGAAACAAGCACGGGATTTGTAGCCGAGATATTCGTTGTCAGACTGTGAATCCAGACGAGGCAGATACTTGATGCCACCCACTTTCACGGCATCTTCACCCGCAATGACATCACGCGCACGCAACCACGTTGCGAGGTTCGCGTCGAAATCGGGATGTGTGGTGTTCGCTGGCACGAGCGAACTTTAGCACTGGTTTTTTGCTCAATTTGCACAAGTCAAAACACGCACAAGACTGATGCTGCCACACGTTGTCACACGCCGACACACGCTGACATAATTTTGCAACATTCCGACTTGACGGTTTTTGAAAATCAACACGTCGGCAACGTGCAACGCGCAAAAACAAAGTTGGTTCGCTTTGCTCAATAGGAAGTTTGTTCGCTGCGCTCAACAATGACGAATCGCGCGGCAATTTCACGGTCTCCATTCACGAATGCCAATTCCCGCGCGCGGACGCCGGCGCTCATGCTGGCGGCGGCGGCTAACGCCACCGCGACGCCAGCACCGGCCAGCCATCATGGGTTGTCGCTGGGGCTGGAGGAAGCTGGCTTCAAACCGCTGCTTTTTTCTGAAATCAACCCGCAAGCGGCCGAGACCTACATCGCCACCCACGAAGAACGCTGGGGCGCCCTGGATGACGTCACGCACCAGTTGAATCAGCAGCTCGGCAAAACCGCGCTGATGACCGGGGCACAATTTGCCTTGCTGCACATCGACGAATCACAGAAACAACCCAAGGCCAAATGCCCATTCACGCCGCAGCGTGAAATGATTTCCAAGCTGTGGGGTGCGGAACGTCCGGCCAAGCCGGTTCAAGGAACACTTTTCTGATATGTGCGGTCGCTACACCATCACAGGCGATTTAGTCGAGTTGGAGAAACTCGTCCGGTTCATTTGCAAAGTCGTGGATTTCAAGCCGCGCTATAATCTTGCGCCACGAGCCATCGCACCGGTTCTGATAGCCGACGCGGTGGACAAGTGGGTAAAAACGCACAACTTGATTCAGAATCCGTCACAGCCGGGCATGGTCGAGCTTTCGACCGAGCATTTGCAGTTTTACACTGAGCAAATTGATTGGCTGCGGCCAACGATTTATGACGGCGCAGCCGCCATCATCTTCCGTTATCAAGACCGCACCAGCGGCCAAGTGCAGGTCGTCATCATTAAACTGGATCGTCCCGACCATGCCGTTCCGTTGGCACGCGCGATTGCTTGGCGACGGATTCAGCTTTTCCCTTATGGGCAGTTTGTTCAGGGCACCGACGCCGACCTGATGGACTGTCCGCCGTTCAACCCCGGCCAGTGCGTTGACCATTACTTTCGGAAGCGTTGGCACACGGCTGCAAAAGCCCGGCTGTCAGCGCAGCAAGCCGCCATCGCAAAACTGCTGCAAGAAGCCGAGGACAAGCTGGCCGAACAAGCAGCACGCATCGCCGGGTTGGAAAGCCAAAGTATTTTCGCCGAGAGCGGCCGCACCGCCGCTGTTGCCGGACATCAGCGCGAATACGACCGCGCGGAGTCTCTAATGCGGCTGGTTCGTTGGCTTGGCGGCATCATCATCATCATCGTAATCATAATTATTTTCGGGGTGTATTGGTTATGGCCTCAACACTAAAACCCCCGATGGCGAGCATAGTCGTGTGGCCACAGGCCACACGACGCTCGCTAGGAAGGGTGAACCCTTCCTAGCAGGCCGTTGAAAAACGGGTGATTTTTCAGCGCCACGATTTTTCATGGGTGATTTTTTCAAAATTCAGTGTGCGAACCGTGGTAACGGCTGTCCCCACCGCAGCCGCCAGTCGGCGGTTGG